>VOFJ01002181.1_pt1 | contig 33046 bp, 70 predicted proteins | sample 5384081 | NCBI WGS metagenome assembly VOFJ01 (sample SAMN12384729, study PRJNA508395) | human gut metagenome | isolation source: healthy gut I | host: Homo sapiens | reverse complement strand
TCATTGTGCTTCGTTCAGTTACGTATTGCTGGCTGCGGCAAGACGACACTGATCAAGATGATCAACCGCATCTATGAGGCAGACGAGGGAGTGATCCTTTTAGAAGGGAAAAATATCAGGGATCTAGGGACCAGATCCGGCTGCGGCAGGGCATCGGCTACGTGTAATACAGCAGATCGGCCTGTTCCACTGGACCATCGGAAAGAATATCGCGACGGTGCCGAAAATATTGAAGTGGGATAAGGACCGCATTGAGAAAAGAGTAGACGAGCGCTGGAGCTGGTAAACCTGGAGCCGGCAGAGTTCAAGAACCGCTATCCGTCGCAGCTTTCCGGCGGACAGCAGCAGAGAGTCGGACTGATCCGCGCCCTGGCGGCGGACCCGGATGTCATGCTGCTGGACGAGCCCTTCGGCGCTATCGACGCCATCAACCGGGAAAAGCTGCAGGACGAGCTGCTCCGCATCCACGAAAAGTCCAACAAGACCTTTATCTTTGTGACCCACGACATCAGAGAGGCGTTTAAGCTGGGAACAAAGGTTTTGATCATGGACAAGGGAAAGGTGGAGCAGTACGCCGCGCCGCAGGGAGATCCGGGAGCACCCGGCTACAGACTTTGTGAGATCCCTGTTGAATTCGGAACGGGATACACAGACTACGGGGGAAGACAGGGGAGGTATTTGATGTCAGACTATATCGCTTACTGGGTCAAGTACCAGGAAAAGTTTTTAACGAGGGCGGTGGAGCATCTGCAGATCGTGGGACTGACCATCGTCATATCCATCGTACTGGCTGTCCTGATCACGATCCTGATACGCAAGTCCAGATTCAGGACCCGGGTCGTGCTGCAGCTGTTCAGCGTGGTGTATTCCATTCCAAGCCTGGCCCTTTTCGCCATTCTGATCCCCTTCACCGGACTGGGGCTGAAGACTACTTTGATCGTGCTGGTGGCCTACAATCCAGTTTTTGCTGGTGCGGAACTTTATCGCGGGGCTGGACCACGTGGAGCCCAGCATTGTGGAAGCGGCCGTGGGTATGGGCATGCCCGACTGGCAGGTGTTCTGGAAGATTCAGATACCCCTGGCCATGCCACTGATCCTGGCGGGCGTCCGTCTGGCCATCATATCGACCATCGGCATTGGGACCATCGCCGCGACCATCAACGCCGGCGGCCTGGGAGAGATCCTCTTTGACGGCCTGCGGACACTGGAATCAATACAAGATCGTCGGAGGAACCCTCCTCTGTACCATTGTCGCTTTGCTGGCGAATATTATTTTGAAAATCATAGAAAAATTTGTGACTGTAAAGGTGGAAAGATAACATGAGCTATGAAGCATACAAAGACCAATCCTTTAGGATTTACGACGAGACAATTGCATGCAGGATATAACCCAGCCGAGCACTATCGCTCCAAGGCGGTGCCGATCTATCAGACCGCGGTATTCCAGCTGGGAGACTATGACCGCTGTGTCCGTCTGTTCGATTATTCGGAAGAGGGACATTCCTATGTGAGATTTTCCAACCCGACCAACGACGTCCTGGAAAAGCGGATCGCCTCCCCTGGAAGGGGGAAGCGCCGCCCTGTCCCCTGGCCTCCGGCATGGCCGCCATCTCCAATACCTTCTTAAACCTGTGCAATTCGGGCGACGAGATTGTGGCGGTCCAGACCCTTTACGGAGGCAGCACCACTCTGCTGTCCACGTACTGCCGGATTACGGCATCAGGCCGCTTTGTGGAGGACGAGGGACGACCTGGATTCCTACAAGAAGCAGATCAACGAGAAGACCCAGGCCATCTACATCGAGTGTCTTGGAAATCCCGGCATGAACATCGTGGATATCGAGAAGATCGCGGATCTTGCTCATGCCAACGGGATCCCTCGTCGTCGACAACACCTTCGCGACGCCGTACCTGCTTCGGCCTTTTGACTTCGGCGCTGACGTCGTCTGCTATTCCGCCACAAAGTACCTGGCGGGCCACGGCACCATCATCGCCGGCCTCGTGGTAGAGAACGGAAAGTTCGACTACCTTAACGGCAGATTCCCCCCAGTTTGAAAAATTCTTTGACGATTACAAAGAATCAGATCGAACCGGAGCAGCTGAAGAAGGAGATCTTCACCAAGCGGCTGAGGATCCAGTTCCTGACGGACTTTGGCGCGCACATGAGCCCTCAGACCGCCCTTTTTATCTGATGCAGGGCATGGAGACCCTGTCCCTGCGCCTGGAGCGGCACACCACAACGCGCAGAAGCTGGCGGAATTCCTGGAGGCGCATCCAAAGGTGGAGAGCGTCAATTACCCGGGACTTCCATCAAATAAGTATCACAGCCTGGCGGAAAAATACTTCCCGAAGGGGCCGGGGGCCATTCTTTCCGCCAACATCAAAGGGGGCCGGGAAGGCGCTTTGAAAGTGCTGGAGAAGGTCCGCGTCTTTGACTACATGGTAAACGTAGGCGACGCCAAGTCTTTGATCGTTCATCCGGGCGTCATCTACCCATTTCAGCCAGAACCCTGAGGAGCGGGCAAAGCGTCGGCGTGTACGACAACACGCTGCGCCTGTCCGTAGGCATTGAGGATACGGAGGACCCATTCACGATCTGGAGCAGGCCCTGTCCTACGTAGAGGTGTGATGCCGTCAGGGGCAAAATATACAGAGAAAAGACCGCGGTGACGCTGGGGAACCCATTACCCTGGAAGACTTTGTCGCGGCGGCCCGCCACGGCCTGCCGGTCCGGCTGTCTCAGGACAGCAAAGAGCGGGTGGAACGGGCGGAACAGGTTTTGAGACAGTGGATCGGCCAGGGCAGAGCCATCTACGGCGCGACCACCGGTCTCGGCGCGCTCTGCGACTGCCCGGTCAGTGCGGAGGACGCCCTGCAGATGCAGAAGAATATCCTTCGCTCCCGCCGTATCTGTAGGAGAGCCTTTGCGGGAGGAGCAGGCCAGAGGTAAGCGTCATGGTCCTGGTGATACAAAATCTGAGCGCCTTTTAGCGGCGTCAGGAACTGCCTGCTGGACAAATACATGGAGCTGCTCAACAAAGGCGTAACGCCCTGGTCGCCGGGAAGCGGCTCTGTGGGATACCTGAGCCCGGAGGCGCATATCGCCCTGGCTTTGACGGGTGAGGGAAAGGCATATTACAGAGGTGAGCTGACGTCGGCCTCTGAGGCGCTGGAAAAAAAGCCGGCGTCCAGCCTTTACAGCTGCAGCTCCGAGGAGGCCCTCGCCGTAATATCGGGCACCACTTCGGCTACGGCTCTCGGCGCTCTGGCCCTCCATGACATGCTTCAGGCGGCAAAGACCGCAGATGTGATCGCGGCCATGAACGTGGAGGTTTGCGGCGGCCGGACGGAGGCCTTTCGAAAAAGCGTCATGGCCGTCAGGCCCCATGAAAAAAGCAGGCGGACACCGCGGCCAATCTGCGGAGGCTTCGAAGGATCGGACTGTTCAGGCAGGAAAGGGGATCGGCCCATGCAGGACCCTCTGTCCATCCGCTGTATTCCGCAGCTTCACGGCGCGGCAAAGACCCTGCTTGGCGACGCCAGGCGGATCCTTGAGATCGAAATGAACGCCTGCTGCGATAACCCGGTCATCTTCGCGGAGGACGGCGGGGGAGATCTTCTCCGCGTGCAACGCGGACGCGTCCTTTACGGGCATGGCCATGGACAGCGCGGCTATCGCCGCCGCGGGTCTGGCCAAGATGTCAGAGACGGAGGACCTACCGGCTTTTTAGACGGCAGCGTGCCGGGACTGCCGGAGTTTCTGATCCGGGAACCGGGCATCAACAGCGGCCTGATGATCGTCCAGTACGCGCAGGCGGGACTTCTCAACGAAATGCGCATCTTGGCGTCGCCCGCGTCTGTGGACAGCGTTCCCACCTGCGCGGGGCAGGAGGACTACGTTTCTATGGGCTACAACGCCGCGAAGAAAGCCGCTGAAATCGCGGAAAAGCTGGAATACATTCTGGCCATAGAGCTGCTGGCTGTCAGCCAGGCGGGCAGTAGGACAGGAAAAGGACAGCTTCAGCCCTGCGTCAGAGAGGCTTTTAGAGGAGACAGCAAAGATCGTTCCCGTCATCGAGAAGGACGTCTATCTTCACGGGTATATGGAGGAGCTGCGCCAGATAATCCCACTCCGGCGGGCTTCTGGCGGCGGCGGAGGAACTGGCCGGGGTCCTGGATTAGGACTCGCGGCCGTTTTGCCTGTTTCGGGCTGTTCGGCCGCCTTTGACGCTTCCGCGCCCGACTTCGGCTTGGCCGCCTTCGGAACCGGCGGGCCGGCGGCGCGCGCACCATTTATTCCCAAACAGGCCGGACCGTGTTAAAATGGTATCGTATCATCTACAGATAAGGAGCTGGACGTAACAATGGAACCGAGAATCAGTAAATCAGCGCATATTGCGAAAGAATCCGTCATCGTTGGAAATGTCACTGTGGGAGATGAATCCACCGTGCTGTATTATTCTGTTCTGCGGGGCGACAACGGTCCTATCATGATCGGCAGCCGGACCAACATCCAGGAGCACTGCTGCCTGCCATACCGACGCCGGCCATCAGGTCAAAAATCGGAGAACGATGTGACCGTAGGCCACGGCTGCATCCTGCACGGCTGTCAGATCGGAAATGGGTCCATGATCGGAATGGGAAGCATCGTCATGAACGGCGCGAAGATCGGTGCGGGCTGTCTGATCGGCGCGGGAAGCCTGGTCACAGAAAAACACGGAGATCCCCGACGGCTTTCTGGCCCTTTGGGAGACCGGCAAAGCCTGTCACGCCGCTGAGAAAAAGACGCGGCGGAGCTTTTGATGGGAAGCGCGGCCAGATATGTGGGAGACAGGCCGGCAGCTGCTGGGATAACCAGACGGGAAAATGAAGTTGGGGCTGGCATATTGTGAAAAAAATAGTGCTAGAATAGACGTATCGGGCGGGCCCGCTGGGGCTTCGCCTCAGTTTTGATCACTGTTGCGTAACAGAGGAGCTGTGTAAATCGAACAGATTTGCATGGCTTTTTTTCGTGTAAAGGAGGAATTGAAATGGAACAGTTTTTTCATAGCCTTAACCCAGATCGGCATCTTTCTCCTGCCGATCTGCATCGGCGTCGTCACGGTTAAAGTTAAGATCCTGGACGCCCATTCCCTGGCGTCCGTATCAAAGCTGGTCATACAGGTATCCATTCCGTCCTACATCTTCATCAATGCCATCGCCAGCGCCACCAGGCAGAGCCTTATGGACAGCCTGATGATCGTACCCATCGCCGTCGCTTTTTGTACATCGTTCTCGTCATCGTCTCCGCCGTCATCGAAAGGGTGTTCAGGCTGCGGGGAAACCGAAAGAGGGTCTTCCGGGCGTCCCTGATCTTCGGGAACATCGGATTTATGGGGGATTCCCCTTGTCACGGCCATTTATCCGACACCGCCCTTCTCTACGTTTCCATCTTCACCATCGTGGACCAGCTGGCGTTCTGGACCTACGGTGTGCTGCTGACAAAGCCGGCGGAGGAGAAACAAAAAAGATTTCCCTCGCCAATCTGAAAAACTGCTTTCTCCGCCTCTGCTGGCCATCGTTCTCGCCATCGTCTTCATCATGGCTCAGATACAGCTTCCAGAGGTGCTCACCTCGGCCCTCATGGCCATGGGGGGAATACCAGTATGCCGCTGGCCCTGGTATACATCGGAGGGGATCCTGTGCACTCTGGATATCAGGCCGGTCCTCAGGTGCGGTGAGCTTTACGCAGGGATTGTCATAAAGATGATCCTGCTGCCGGTAGGCTGCTACGTGGTCATGGCTTCCATGGGTATGGCCGGCGATATGGCGGGCACCCTGGCCTTCCTCGTGGCCCTGCCGGGCATTGAAATGGTGCCGATGCTGGCCAAGGAAAGCGGTTCTGACGGTGACTACGCTGTCTGCGCCATCATGATGACCACCATAGCCTGCCTTTTTGACCCTGCCTTTGGTCTCGCTGTGCATCACCTTGCTGGGCTGATCCGCAGCCGGGCCTGTGCTCTCACGCGGAAAGACCCTGAGCAAAAGGAGAAACGATCCCGAACAAAGGGGGAACGACCCGGACAAAAGGTGAAAGGGGCCGGACAAAAGTCAGAATGACCTGAGAAAACGCAAAATGACCTGACCGTGCGGTCTTCGCATTGTCAGGCCATTTTGGAATATTAGAGAATTTGGCTTTATAGTTGTTCAGTATGGAATAACTGTATCTAAGGATTTAACGATTATTTAAGGATTTGACGTCAGGAATCTGACTATTTCCTTGCGGCTACAGCGTCTGCCAGGCCTTTGCCGTATGCGACCAGCGTACCGCGCAGGATACCGATATCTGTAGGAACGAAGATGCACTTAGCGCCTTTGTCCAGCAGGCCAGGAATGTCGTCGGACCCATGGCGAAGTACGCGTTGTAGTTGCCCCCGGGCTGCCAGTATTTTTGTTGGATTTGCTCAGGACTTCTCTGATCTCGTCTGTGCGGGTAACGCCGCCCAGGCCCATGGACGCGGACAGGTCTACAGGTCCGATGTGTACGATGTCGACGCCTTCCAGGTCAGCGATCTGCTCGATCTCGTTGACGCCGTCCATGGATTCAACGGTGATGATGACCATGGAGTTTTCATTGGCCCACTTCATGTACTCTTCGGTGCCCATGCCGTCTCTTACGCCGTAGTCGCTGGCTCTGCATTCGCTGCTGAGACCTTTGTGGCCCATGGTAGGGGATTTCACCGCGCCGACCACAGCCTTCGCCTCTTCTACGCCGTGGCATACGGTGGAGCAGAGTCCGTCGAAGCCGAACTGCATGTAACGGCCGATGATCTCCGGGTCCTTGATGGAGGTGCGGAGAGGACCGCCGCTTTGCCGTGCATCTGGACGGCTCTGACACAGTCGACCAGCTTGCTGTCGTCAAAGGTCATGTGCTCGTTGTCGATGAGGACGACGTCGACGCCCGCGATAGCCATCAGCTCGGCTACGCTCGGATCTGCGATGGTGAGACCTGCGAACAGTAAAGCTCGTTATTCTTGATTTTTTCTTTTTGCCATATTCTTAAACATGTTGTTACCTCTTTTCCTTTTCATCGTGTGATAGGCACTTTCGCTGTGCCGGTTCGTTTGTATAGTGGAAAATGGAGAGAAGAGCCTTTCAGTGCTTAAAAAAGCTGGGACTGAAACCCTAGGTTATATGAACTAAGCATAGGATAGCACAGGCGGAGATCTGTCAGAGAAACTTGTCCTTTTTTCAAATTTTTTCTGAATTTTTGTGAATCAGGTGTTGAAATCTTCAGGAAGCTGACATATAATATCAATAAATCTAGATTTAAAACTAGGTTAAAAACTAGGAAAAAATCAATAAAATCCAATAGAATTAGGAATACAGCAACAAGGAGGTCAGCATGGCTGAATTAGTCAAGAGCGCACCAAGAGATATTGAATCGGAACGGAAAAGGAAAAAGATCTATGAAGAGGGCATCAAGCTGTTCCGGCACCTATGGCTACGATAATACGACCCTGGAGGATATACGGCAGGCTTCCGGCATGAGCCGAGGATCCATCTACCACTTCTTCTCCAAGAAGAGGGATATCCTGTACTATTTCTTCGCGGAGACCAGCAAGGAGGCCATGAACAGCCTGGTGATTAATGACGAAACCTGATGAAACCGGCCCGGGCCATTCAGGATTATACCGTCAAGGTGGCGGGAAGCCAACGAGGCCCTGGGATACGATCTGGCCTGCGTCATGCAGGACGCCTATCTGGACGCCTCAGACGATACCAGGTTCAGCGAAGTTCGTACACGATATCGCGGTCTTCATCGAGGCGGCCCAGGAAAAGGGCACCTGCAAAGGTGACATCGACCCCATCGAAGCGGCTCATTGTATTCATATCGCTTCTGCCGGCATGTTCCGGAAGTGGATCATCGATTCTGGGAAATTTCCCTCTGGGAGCTGCGACGGAGTGGTACATACCGTTTATCATCAACGATTTCGTCGAGGAAAAATACAAGGTGACGAGGACCGGGGATTGTCCCGTCCGGTTCAAGGTCCTCTGAGGCTGCCGATCCTCTGGCGCCTTGTCTAGGCTCTCGGCGCTGATCCGGCGCTTTAAAGCCCATTAGACAAGGCGGGGATCCGAAGCAGGAAAAATACAGCAGAAGAAAGCAGTAAAGAGAGGAAACGTTTAAAGCCCCGCGGCGCTTTGCTGATGGCATGTATGTATATGTGCCGTGTATGCGTCATGAAATTTTTTTGAAAGACGAAGCCGCTTTTGACCTTTCGCGTTCTCCAGATGAGGAATCCGGCGCAGAGGAACACCTGGACTGCGGTTGCGCCTGGAATGGCGAGGCCCAGGATCAGCAGAGAACCGCCGGCGATGCGGCTCAGCAGCAGGGCCATCAGAAGGCGGACGCCGAAGGCACCGATCAGCCCCTGAACCATGACGAAGAAAGTATGGCCGCAGCCGTTGAAGTAGCCCACACAGCAGAATACCAGGCACTGGAGCAGGCAGTCGACGCCATAGGCTTTGAGGTAGTCCGCCGCTCCGGCGATGACAGCCGCGTCCTTAGAGAAGATCCCGCGAGGAGGACATCACCGTGGAAAAAGGTCATCCAGGCGACGATCAATCCCACCGCCAGAAAGACAGGATACCGCACAGCAGGGCCAGCGCGCCCGGGTCTCCCTGCCCGCGCCGATGTTCTGGGCCACAAAGGCGGACATCGCCTGCATGTAGGCCGAAGGCACGACCACCAGGAAAACGCTCACCTTGCCGCCTACGCCTACGCTGGCGGACATGATCGTCCCCATGGAATTGGCGATGGTGACCAAAACCAGAAACGAAATATTATGCAGCAGGTCCTGAAGGGGCCGCGGGCGTTCCGATCTTCAGAATACTGCGGTTGATTTCTCTGTTAAAGTGAATATCCTCCTTTGACAGAGAAAAAAGGCAGCTGCCTTCGGCAGATGATCAGCAGCGACACCGCCACGCTGACCGCCTGCGCCGCGACTGTGGCGACAGCGGCTCCGGTTACGCCCATGCCCAGCCCGCCTACCAGCAGCAGGTCCCCCGCGATGTTTACCGCGCAGGCGATGGCTACCGTGATCAGCGGCATCTTGGAATCCCCAAGGCCCCGGAAAATGCTGCCGACCAGATTATAGCCGACGATGAACAGGGGAGCCGACGCCGCAGATCCGCAGATACCGCACCGTGCCGTCAAAGGCGTCCGGCGGGCGTGCACCCCTCTTGCGATCGATGGCGCACCCAGAAGCATGCCTGCCGTAAGGACCAGCGCCGCCACGACAAAGAGACATATTCCGCTTCCCACCGTTTTGCCGGCATCTTCCGGCCGGCCGTCGCCGATCTGCTGTCCGATGCGGACCGTGATACCCATGGCGAGACCGATGATCACGGCCGAGACCATGAACATGATCTGACTGCCGGTGGCCGCGGCGGGAGATATCTGCCGCAGTACCGAATCTGCCGACCATCTGCAGGTCCACTGCGCCGTACATGGCCTGCAGCAGCAAAGCCAGCAGCACCGGCAGGGCGAATTTTGTCAGCGTGGGCAGGATCGGGCCCTTCTATAAAGAATTCTGTTTTTTTTCATAGGTTTTTTCTCCTGAATGTTGAGAAATTCCAGTACAGACTGTCCAACCGTTTCGCCGAAAAAATCCTTCCAAATGATTTTCCTAAATGATTCTCCTAATTTTATAGTTTCTCATTATAAGCCGGATTCGCCTTTTTTCATAAGACAGAATTTGCAGGGTCCGGGTCTGAGAAGGGCCGGGGAGAACTTTCCCGGACGTCCGGCTTTCTTTTTGTCCAAATCTGTTGAATTTTCAACGTGAACAAAGGCGATCTTAAAGAACAAACAAAACAAAACAAAAAAGGTATTGACAAAAATCAGAATATGATAAGTTTAGATCAGAAACTAGGATAGAGCCTAGTAATAAACCTAGGATATGAACGAAAACGCCGTGGCCGGCCATCGGCAGCCGCGGCAGCCAAACGAACTAAAAAATGAACTAAAATGAACAACAGCAAAACAACAGAAAGCAAAAACCTTTTGTAAACAGCAACGGAAAAGAGTAAATCTTTCGGAGGAGATTATTATGAAGATAGCAATCATCGGAGCCGGCGCTATGGGAACCATGTTTGGAGCATTTCTCGGTAAGGCGGGAGAAGATGTATGTATGATCGATGTGAGAAAGGATCACATCGAAAGCCATCAGCGAAAAGGGTATCATCGTAAAATACCCGGACAAGGAAGAAGCGATTCCTGCAAAGGGGCGTCCTGACTTCAGACGAAGCTGCGAAGCTCTTCGGCGGTCCGGCGGACGTGGTCATGATCTTTACGAAGACGCCGATGAATAAGATGGTACTGGATCAGGCAGGCGCGCTGATCGGACCGGATACATATCTGATGACTACCCAGAACGGTCTGGGAAGCGAGGAACAGCTGGCGGAATATGTGGCCAGAGATCACGTCATCGTGGGAACCACCGCGCTGAACGCCATGCTGGGCGAGCCGGGCACCATCAATTACAGATTCCTCGACGCCTGGTCAACCTACATCATCATGCCGCTGGAAGGCGATATGAACGAAATGACTGAGAAGATCGCCAAGGCGCTGACCGACGGCGGACAGCCTACCTATGCCGACATGAACACAGAGAAGATTCGCTGGAAGAAGATCGCGGTCAACTGTATGGCCAACTCAGCGTCCGCCCTTACCAGACTGAAATCCAACATCATCTTTGACAACGAATACGGCCGGGCTTACGCGGATTTGATCCTGAAAGAGGTCGTAGCGGTCGCCAACGCGAAGGGCATCGAGATGACCAGAGAAGAGCTGGAACCGCAGGTAGAGGTTTCTGCCAAGCTGCCGGCTTATCCGTCCATGGGACTGGACGCGGTCAACCACAGGATCACCGAGATCGGCACACTGAACGGCTCCATCGTCAAGCTGGGCAAGGAATACGGAATCGATACGCCGGCAAACGCCGTCATGTACAATCTGGTATCCATTCTGCACAACAACTACGACCAGCTTCCAGAATCACAGGACAAATAATCATGGCAATAGATTATTTCAATTATTACAACTTTTGTTATATCAAAGAGGAGGTACAAAATGCCTAAATATGCAGAGAACTTACTTTACGGTGTCGGAGCGCAGGAGCTTACCAGCGATCTGAACATTCCAAGAATGAGAAAAGAGAGAAATGAACGCCTGATCAAAATCATGAAGAAGCACAACTGTGCGGCCATGCCGGTATCCGGCGGAGACAATGTGCGTTACGTAGCGGCGACTACAGCCCAGTCTCTTCCTGCCGGCCTCAGCTACGCGCTGATCACTGTTGACGGCGTCATTCACGTATGGGACTTCCCTGGCGACGTGGATCTGGTCAGAGAAAGTTGCGACTGGATTCCGCAGGAAAACATTCACGTGGCTCACTACTGGCACGGCGGAGCTCCTGGCAAGGCTGCTGCACAGAGTACAACGCGAAGATCTACGCCCAGGACATGAAAGAGATTCTGGCAAAGGCCGGTCTGCTGGGCGAGAAGATCGCGGTAGCGGGCGTTGACGGCATCTCCATCGCGGCCCTGACGGAAGCGGGCATCGAGACCTACAGCGGCCACTGGATCATGCAGGAAGCCCGCGCGGTCAAGACCAGAGACGAGCAGGTCTGCGCGAAGACCGTCGCGGCCATCGCGGACGTAGGCTTCTGGGCCATTCAGGAAGCGCTGAAACCGGGTGTCAGAGACATCGACGTACAGGCTGCGGCGATGGCGGCTATGACCAAGGCAGGTGCTGTCGTTACGCCGAACACCATCGTAGTGTTCTCCGGCCCGCACGGATATCCGAGAGGAATCCCTAACACAGACCGTATCATCAGACCGGGAGATCTGGTATATGTAGATATTGCAGGCATGAAATATATGGGATATAATTCTTGTATCTACAGAACCTATAAGGTCGGATGCCAGCCTACCGCTCAGGAAAAGAGCTGGATGGACAGAGTCGTTGAAAAACAGAACAAGGCCATCGACGCGATCAAGCCGGGCAACACCTCCGCGGACGTTGCCGCCTGCTTCTCACCGTGCGACGAGCTGGGATATCCTACAGAGCTGGACTGCCTGAGCATGGATATCTGCCACGGCATCGGCCTGATCAGCTACGAAGAGCCGATCATCAACAGACTGGATTCCTTCAACTATCCGCAGGAGGCTGCTGCCGGGCATGGTCATCGCGGTAGAGACCATCTACGGAGAAAAGGGCGTCGGCGGAGCCAGACTGGAAGACATGGTCATCGTGACAGAGGACGGATGCGAGATCATCGACAGAACGCCTCGCGACCACATCCTGGTCACCCATTCCTACGACTAAACGCGTCAGGGGCGCTCAGTTTCATAACATGTACTAGTTTGGGACGGCAACATTACTGAGTCAACAATTACGATTACAATTAGATAGCCAGGCAGCCACCTGTCTGGCTTCTATATTAAAGGAAAGAAGATATAATGAAAATCCTACTATTAGTTCCTTTCAAACACGATGAAAACAATGAGAAAAACCTCAGATCAACCATCCCTATGGACATAGACATCAAAGGACTCAGTTTTGGTGATCCGTCCGACTGCCGGTATGACGAAGCGCTGCACATCAAAAGAGAGACCTGTGACGCCATCGTACAGGCGGAGCAGGACGGTTACGACGCCGTGGTCATCGCATGTCAGGGCGACCCAGGGGTCGATGAAGCGAGAGAATTGGTGCGGGATTCCAGTGGTTGCGGTGACCAAGACCCTGATCCACATCGCCGCCACCCTGGGCGACAAGCTGTGCATTATCACACCGAACGCTTACGTAGAGAAGAACCCGGCAGAACGCCATCCGTTACGGATTCCGCGATTTCGTGGCCACCAAGGACCATCGAGGTCAGCGCCCGCGACGCATCGACGCCTACTCCGTTTACAAGGAGACCGGTGAATATTCTCCTTTGATCGAGCAGTTCGTAGAGGAATGTATCAAAGCCATCGAGGAAGACAAGGCGGAAGTGCTTTCCACAGGCTGCGGCGTCCATCATGTGATGTCAGGCATCGCCCAGGCGGAGCTGGAAAGAGGGGCTATCAGATCCGTTCATCAATCCGACCTGGCTGCCTGCGAATTCGCCAGGCTCTGGTAAACATCGAGGTCGTAAACCCGAACTATCCCGAACCTGTCAGGAAGACCGGCCGGCTGCTGTATCTAAGCGGGAGGGCGACAAATGACTGAAAAATTAAATAAGAACGCTGGATTTAAAAAAGCTGGGATCAGGATGATGATATTGAGCGTATTTTCCTGGGCCATCTTCTCCTTCACCTGCATGAACGCGTACAGCGTGTGGGTGCCAGCTATTGCCGACAAAATAGGCGTGGACTTCGCGGATCTCAACATGTGGAATACCTATGGCGGGCTTGTGGCTGCGGTCGCTACTTTCGTCGCTTCCCACATCGTCCGCAGATATGGTCCGAGGAAGACCCTACTCGTCACATTGACCCTTTGCGGTCTGAACTTTTTACTGATACCGGGTCTCCTGTGGCCATGGTCTGTTTCGGCGTGGCGCTGAACGCGGTGCTGCAGGTGTTCTACGGCAACATGTCGACCACAGTGCTGATGAAGAACTGGTATCCGAGAAAGAACGCTGTGGTCATGGGATGGGTCACCACAGGCGTCGCCTTGGGAGGCGTGGTCATGCTGCCGATCTTTAACAGCGTCCTTCAGGACAAAGGGCATCACCCTGGCCATGGGTATTTTCGGCGCGCTGTTTATCGCAATCGGAATTATAGACTTTATCCTCATCAGAGATGAACCTGAACAGTTGGGCTTCGATCCGGACGGTATGCCGATGACGGAAGAAGAACGGAAGATCCACATGAGCACCAAGAAGGAGAAAAATCCTTGGACGCTGAAGAAGGTCTTTTCCAACAGCCGCATGGTTGCCATCAGCATTGGCTGGGGACTTGAGAATCTGTCTCTGACAGGGGCTCTCTCCTGCGCGATCCTGATTATGGTGGACAAAGGCGTACCGCAGAGCAAAGCTGTAGCGGTTGCCTCTATTGGTTCGATCCTGGCAATCGGCGGAAGTGTCGTCTCCGGTATCGTTGCGGATAAGATCGGAACGAAGAAGGCGTCCATGCTCTTCGTATTCATTCAGCTGATCAGCGCTTTGGTCAGTGCTCTGGCGGGAGCGAACTCCGCTGCCCTGGCGATCCTGGGGTACGTGCTGCTGGTCACCATGTCCGGCTCACCGAGCAATCTGATCGCTACCAGCGTGCTGCACCTGACAGGCGCCAGATTCTTCACAGTAGCGTGGGGCACCATTTTCATGGTCATCAATCTGCTGAGAGCCGTTGGCGGTTCTGTCATCAGCTTCAGCCTGAAGACCTCCGGCGGATATAATCTTGCGCTGTATATCTTCGTGGGCCTGCTGATCGTCGCGATCCTGCTGATCAATTACGCCGGCGAGGAATATCAGGATCCCGGCATCGAAGAGGAAGAGGAAACAGAAGCGATATAATTAAGAATACTGTTAATGTAAAATTGAGTTAGAAAGGATGTAGTGAAATGAAAGCTGCAGTTTTGGCAGAACCATATAAACTGGAGGTGCGGGAGGTGCCGAAGCCTGTTCCCGGACCGGGGAAGTGGTCATTGACGTGAAATACATGGGTATCTGCGGCTCTGATATCCCCCCGGCTACGAGGAAAGCAGGCGGTGAAAATGCCGATCATTCCAGGTCATGAGTTTACCGGCGTCGTCGATCAGCTTGGCGATGGCGTCACTGGCCTTAGGGCGGGCCAGAAGGTCATGGCTCAGGCGGCGTGGGGCTGCGGCCAGTGCAAGCACTGCCTGGAAGGCAAGCACAATCTGTGTACCGACAGAAGACTGCTGGGCGCCAACGTGAACGGCGCCCTGGCAGAGTACATCAAAGTGCCCGCTTCCGCGGTGATTCCGCTGGAAGAGGATACAGATCTTCGTCTGGCGCAGTCCATCGACTCCCTTTCCTGCAGTATCAATGCTTGTGGAAAAGCTGTCGCCGGAGATCGGCGACGTGGGCGTGCTGTTCGGCACAGGGCACAGCGGCCTGCTGCTTCTGCAGGTGCTGAAAAGCACAGCCATCAGCAAGCTGGCGGTGGTCGGCGGCAGAAGGCAGTTCCGCATGGACAAGGCTCTGGAGCTGGGGAGCCGATCTGGTGATTGGCAGCAGCGATCCGAATTTTGATGCCGCTATGCAGGACTTCCTGCCGGAAGAAGGCGCGGACTTCGTCGTGGAAGCGTCAGGCACCATGAAGGCTTTTGATGAAGGCCGCTGAGCTGGTGAAACAGGGCGGCACGATCCCGACCTACGGCCTGTACAAGGAAAAGCAGAACGAATTCGACTTCAGCCTGCTGTATAAGAAGGGAGATCAAGATCGCCGGAGTAAAGGGCGCGGGCAGCTGCGACCATAAAGGCCATCAGACTGCTGGAAAGCGGTAAGATCGATATAGAACCTCTGATTACACACGATATCAGATTGGAAGACTGTAATGAAGGCTTCCGCATGATGAGCGAGAAAAGAGGACAAGGCCCTCAGGGATCGTCTTTGCACTGTAGAGGAGGAGAAATACATGAAGACAATGAAAGCTATGCTGCTGAAGGAATTCGGAAAGCCTCTGGTTCTTGAGGAGGTTCCCATTCCTGAACCGGGTCAGGGAGAGGTTCGGATCAAGCTGAAAGCCTGCGGCGTCTGTGCCACGGATATCAAGACCATTACCGGCAAGATGCCCTTTGTGAAAGAATTCCCGTTCATCGCGGGCCATGAAAACGCCGGCGTCATAGACAAGTTCGGCGAAGGGACCGGCCAGGGAGAGCTGAAGCTGGGAGACAGAGTCTGCATCTTCCACATCGACAGCTGCGGTGAATGCTGGTACTGCAAACACAAGCTGCCAGCCATGTGCAGAAACATCAGAGGCCTGATCGGCATGTCGCGAAACGGCGGCTTTGCCGAGTATCTGGTAGCTCGGAAAAATGTCTCGTGCCGATCCCCGACAACATCACCTTCGAGCAGGCGGCCGTCGCCACAGATTCTGTGACCACGGCGGTGCACGCTTTGATGGAGCGGTTAGACGTTCAAGAGGGAGATCCTGTGCTGATCATGGGTGTAGGAGGTCTGGGCTCCAACGGCATACAGATCGCCAAGCACATGGGAGCAAAGGATATTGCCGCCGACATCGACGATGAAAGCTGGCTATGGCCAAGGATCTGGGAGCAGATTACGTTTTTAATACCACAAAGGTTGACCTGGCGGCGGAATGCCGCAGGGTCACCGACGGCATGGGCGTTAAATGGTCCGCGGATTTCGCGGGGCAGCCCATCGCTACACAGACAGCTCTTTCCTGCCTTGCGCCGGAAGGCGTCCAGGCGCAGCCCGGGTATTCCGTCGTGAAACCTACCTTTGAAATCAACAGCTTCGCTCTCGTGTCCAACGAGATCGAAATACGCGGATCCCGTGGCCCGACCGTCTGGTCCTGCCGCAAGTCCATCGAGCTGGTGTCCAGCGGGCTGTGAACCCGCAGATCGACCCGCAGCACACAGGTACGCTGGAAGATCTCAACTGGATTCTGGACGACCTGGCGGCAGGCAAGGTGGCTGGAAGGGCAGTGATCAAATACGATTGACCACATTGTGGTATCTCCATAAAAAATAAATGCATTAAGAATAGAAAAATCCCTGGAATTTCAATAATCTCCAATTCCAGGGGTTTTTCTTTTGCCGCAGCCGGGGCGGAATCACTTCCAGGCCGTACTTGTCTATTTTAGCGTACAGCAGACTGCAGGGAGATGCCCAGCTCTTTGGCAGCCTTCGACTTATTTCCTCCGTTGCCGACAGAGCCTGCTGAATCAGATCCTTCTCAGCTGTCTCCTTGCCCCTTGAAAAAGCTTCCGACGGCGGCGTTTTCTACAGCGCGCCCCGCGGAGAGCTTTTTTTTTTTCCAGAAAGAGAAAAATCGCCGGCGGCCAGAATACCGCTGCCCTTCAGCACGCAGGCCCGTTCGATGACGTGTTCCAGCTCTCGCATTTCCGGGCCAGGCGTAGTCCTTCAGATAGGAAAGGGCTTCGCCGGAAAGACCCGTCACGTCCAGCTTGTACTTCCTGTTGATCTTGTCCACCTGGGACGATGCCAGAAGGGGAAGATCCTCGGCCCGTTCCCGCAGCGGCGGCAGCTCGATCTCCAGCACGTTGATCCGGTACAGCAGGTCCTCCCGGAACTTCTTTTCGGCGGTCATCTGGTACAGGTCCTTGTTGCTGCAGCAGATGACCTGCAGGTTCAAAGCTTGTCGGTTTGATGGAACCGATCCGTTCCACCTCGTATTCCTGCAGGACGCGCAGCAGCGGACTGCATTTCCAGCGGAAGCTCTTCGATTTCATCAAGCAGTATGGTGCCGTTGTTGGCCAGCTCAAACTTTCCGGCCTTTGCCGCCTTTGACCGCTCCGGAGAAGGTGCCCGTCTCGTAGCCGAACAGCTCGGATTCCAGCAGCTCCCGGGGATTGCGGCGCAGTTGACTTTGACAAAGGGGCGCGCCGCGGCGGTTGCTGGCGTTGTGGATAGCCGCGGCGAAGACTTCCTTGCCGGTGCCGCTTTCACCGGTCAGGAGAATGGGCATGGTGGTGTTGGTGACCCTGGCCAGAATGTTTTTGATCTCCGTGATCCTGGGTGATACGCCGACGATGCTGCTGAAGACGGCCGGAGCCGTGGACAGCCCCTGCAGCTGCTGGATAAACAGCTGATTGGACTGGCGCAGCTTTTCGATCTCCTCGTAAGAAATCCCAGAGTGTCGGTGCTGTTGAGCAGGCTGACGGATATGACACCTGGATCTCGCCGTAGTGGTTTTTGATGGGGGATCCGGCTGTATACCAGTCCTCTGCCGTCCTCAAACTCAAAGAGGTCGTCAAAGGTGGGTTCGCCGGTCTCAGGGTATCGTAGAGCTTGGTGTTGGGAATGACGCTCTCTACCTTCTCGCCCAGGAGCTCCTGACGCTTGTATCCGAGAAGGCGCAGTAGTTGTCGTTGATGTAGGCGATGCGGCCGAACCGGTCGATGATGATGATGTGGAACAGAATTTCCAGCGAGTCGTCTATGATCTTCTTGATGTCTGTTAAGCTGTTGGATTCGATGTACTTGCTTTTTTCCCATGATGTTTTCTCCTTGCCGCAGTAGGGATTTGGCGGAGTTTCCCGCGCCTTCTGTCTTCCGCGGTATTCTCCGCTGGTATTCCCCGCTTGCACCCTTCGCGCGAATTGCTGCGAATTGCTGTGTCTTGCTGCGTATTGTTGTGTATTGCCGCGTATTGTTGCGAATTGCTGTGTAAATTATAACATACATTGTCCTGAAAAGTAAACAATTGCTTCGGCGTTTTGGAGCCGTTTTGCCTGATTTTCAGGGCTTTTGTTTTTGGCACGGCTTTGCTTAAATAATGGTCAGGATGCGGTCGCCCGCCGGAGCGGCCGCCAATAACAGTTTAGGAGGAATGAAATATGTGTATTGCAATCATGGGCGCAGGCTCCCTGGGAACGATTCTGGGAGCGTATATTACAAAGGCCGGTTATCAGGTGGATTTAATCGACGCGTACAAGGGGAGCACGTAATGCTCTCAATGAAAAGGGAGCCCATGTGGTCGGTACTGTGGACTTTGTGCAGAAGGTCCACGCCATTACGCCGGATCAGATGGAGGGTGTCTACGATTTGATCATCTACATGGCGAAACAGACGTACAATGACACCGCCATCCCACAGATCGCGGCTCATATTGACGAGAACAGCACCGTCTGCGTCTGTCAGAACGGTATCCCTGAATACGCCGTCAGCGCTGTCATCGGCGAAGAGCGGGTCGTAGGCGCGCCGGTCGGCTGGGGGGCGCGACCTTCCAGGGACAGGATGCTCCGCTTTGACGACTACAGAAGGCCGCCTCAACTTCACGCTGGGTTCCATGGACGGCTCTGTCAGCGACCGGGTTCTCAAAGCCAAGGAGGTTCTGGAAAGCATGGGCGAGGTCGTAGTATCCGCAGAACCTGCTGGGACTGCGCTGGACCAAGCTTTTGATGAACGCCACCTTCAGCGGTCTGTCCACAGCCCTGGGAACCACCTTCGGCGGCGTGCTGGACGACGACGTGGCCATGGGGCTGATTCTGAAGATTGGCAAGGAATGTATCGACGTAGCCGCGGAAAGCGGCATTACCATGGAGCCGTATGAGGGGCTATGACTTCTATCAGGCATTTAAGAGGCAACAAGGAGACCAACAAGCGTCCATCAAACTGATCCGCGGAGATCTGGACGCCGCATTACAAACTGACTGCCAGCATGGCGCAGGACCTGCTCAAGGCCGCAGGTGCGAGATCTATGACATCAACGGCGTTGTATGCGAAACAGGCAGAAAATGCGGTATCCCGACGCCGGTAAACGATGTGATCGTAAAAGTGGTCGCGGGCATCCAGGACGGCAAATACGAGTATTCCCCGAGAATATCCAGTTCTTTAAAGATCTGATATAGCGAGCCGCCTGAAAGCTGAGAAAAATGTATGAAATCGGAGGAAGACAATGAGCGATTTATCCAAGAAGAGAATTATTACAGTGGCGACGACCGGCGCGTGGCCGACCAAGGAGAACAACCCCAATGTACCCCTGCAGCCTGATGAGATCGCGGAGGACATTTATCAGTGCTGGAAGCTGGGCGCTTCTGTGGCGCACATCCATGTGAGGACGAAGAAGGACATGATTCCATGAAGGTGGAGACCTTCAAGGCCGTCATAGACAATCTGAAGGGCGGTCATCCGGACTGCGATATCGTCCTGAACCTGACCGCCGCAGGCGGCATCGCCAATTCTGAGGAGGACCGCATGGCGCCCTTCAAGACTTTGAAGCCGGAGATGGCCAGCTTTGACTGCGGTACTATGAACTGGATGCACATGGGCGTCTTCAACAACAATCCGAATTTCCTGATGACCATGGGTACGGCCATGCAGGAGGCCGGCGTAAAGCCGGAGATTGAGGTCTTCGGGATATCGGCATGATCTATGAAGCCCAGTGGTTCCTGAAAAAAGGATATCTGAAGGCGCCGGTTCACTTCCAGTTCTGCATGGGCTGCGCCGGCGGGCATTCCGGCTACGGCAGAGAACGTGATCCTGATGCGCAACGCCCTCAGAGAGGCTATCCCGAATTCCACATGGAGCGCCTTCGGCGTAGGCAAGGGGGCTATGGAAGTCATGTACACCGCCATCGCCGCCGGCGGAAATATCCGTGTCGGCATGGAGGACAACGTGGTGTACAAGCAGGGTCAGCTGGCAGAGAGCAACATGCAGCTCATCGAAAGAGCTGTCAGAGCCGTAGAGGACTTCGGCTGTGAGGCCGCCACTCCAGATGAAGCGAGAATGATCCTGGGCCTGAAATAATAAATAGTGATAAATAATGGTGAAATAATGATTTAGCGAATGGCAGGAGCCTAGCCGGGCTCCATCTGAAAAACATTCTCCCATAAGAATAATTGCGGCAAAACAGGCGTCTGAAACAAAACTGGCGCTGTTTTGCTGTCTGCGACAAAATTGCATGGCGCAGGGCTTTTCCCTCGCGGAATATCATCGCCTCGTCTCGTTTTGCGCGTTGCGCGTCAAAGCTTTGTGAAGTATAATAATAGCATATTGACAGGAGGGAGATCGCGGTTCAGGAGATCGCGTCGCAAAAGAAAGAAGAGGAGAATTCATGAAATTCATTCACATCTCTGATCTCCATCTGGGAAAACGGGTCAACGAGTTTTCCATGATGGAGGATCAGGCTTACATATTAAATCAGATCCTGGACGTCGTCGAGGCGGAGCGGCCAGACGGCGTTCTCATCGCCGGGGACGTCTACGACAAGCCGGTGCCTCCCGCCGAGGCGGTGCAGCTGTTCGACGATTTTCTGGTGCGCCTGTCAAAGGGCGGCACGCCGGTTTTCATCATCAGCGGCAATCACGACAGCGCGGGCGGCTGGCCTTCGGAGGCCGTCTCATGGGGCAGAGCGGCGTTTATGTGTCGCCGGTCTACGACGGCAGCGTCCGATCCGTGGCTTTGGAAGATGAATACGGCAAAGGTCTTTGTCCATCTGATCCCCTTCCTGAAGCCTGCCCATGTTCGGCGGTTTTTCCCCGATGAGGAGATCGGCAGCTATACCGACGCCATGAGGAAGGTCGTTGCCTGTCTGTCCCTGGACGGTCCGGGACCGCCACGTGGCTTTGACCCATCAGTTCGTCACCGGCGCGGTGCGCAGCGATTCGGAGGAGGTCTCTGTCGGAGGTACGGACAACGTGAACGCGTCGGTCTTTGATCCCGATTACGTCGCCCTCGGTCACATTCACCGACCGCAGAGGGTGACGAGAGACGCGGTGAGATACTGCGGAACGCCGCTGAAATACTCATTCTCGAGGCTGGCCATGACAAGTCCGTGACCGTGGCGGAGCTCCGGACAAAGGGGAGACCTTTCCATCAAAACGATTCCGCTGGAGCCTCTGCGGGATATGCGGGAGATCAAAGGAACCTACGAAGAGCTGACGGCGAAGAGCTTTACGAGGGAACCGATTATCAGGAAAGCTATCTGCACATCACCCTGACCGATGAAGAGGATATTCCCGACGCCATCGGCAAGCTGCGTGCCATCTACCGGAATATCATGAAGCTGGATTACGATAATGCCAGGACGCGGGCCAGCATGGAGATCGACGGCGCGGAGGATCTGGAGCAGAAGTCACCGCTGGATCTGCTGGGCGAGCTGTATGAGGAAGCAGAACAACCAGCCCATGTCGGAAGAACAGAAGGACTTTGCCCGGCAGCTGATCGGGGAGATCTGGGAGGAGGAACTATGAGACCGATTATGTTGACCCTTTCCGCCTTTGGCCCCTACGCCGGGCGGACGACCCTGGATATGGAACGTCTGGGCAGCCAGGGGCTGTATTTGATCACCGGCGATACGGGAGCCGGAAAGACCACCATCTTTGACGCCATCACCTTTGCCCTTTTACGGGGGAGGCCAGCGGGGATCAGCGGCAGAGCGACATGCTGCGCTCAAATACGCCGCGGCGGACACGCCTACAGAGGTGGAGCTGACCTTCGCCTATGGAGGCCAGAACTACACGGTGCGCCGCAATCCGGAATATGAGCGTCCGGCAAAGCGGGGCGGCGGTACGACGCTGCAGCGGGCCGAGGCCCAGCTGACCTGTCCCGACGGCAGGATCCTGACCAAAACCAAAGCGGTAACGGCGGCCATAGAAGAGCTGCTGGGTCTGAACCGCAGCCAGTTTGCCCAGATCGCCATGATCGCCCAGGGTGATTTTTTCTCAAGCTGCTGCTGGCCTCGACAGAGGACCGGCTGGACATCTTTCGGAAGATCCTGAAGACGGAGCTCTATCAAAACCTGCAGAAGCGTCTGGCGCGCCGGTCAGGCGGAGCTGCGCCAGCAGTGGGGAACAGACGGGAGACAGTATCGCCCAGTATGTGGAGGGCCTGACCTGCGACGCGGAAGGAAAATTCGCGGAAAGCCTGGAACTCGCGAAAGATTCCCAGATTCCGTTAGCTGACATCATAGAACTGGTTGACCAGATACTGGCCTCTGACCGGGAGCAAAAGACTGAGCTCGACGGGAGACTGTCTGCCCTCGATGGCCAGATCGGAGACTTGAACCTGGCTATCGGCAAGGGCCAGGAGCGGGAAAAAAAACGAAGCGGGCTCTGAAGCAGGCGGAGGAAGATCTGGCAGAGGCCGAGGGAGCTATGAAGAGACGCTGGCTCTGGTACAACGCGGAGAAGGAGAAAGAAGCCGATCGGGCCCTTTTGCGCGAGAAGATCGCCCTGGAAGAAAAGGAATTGAATCAGTATGACGCCTTGGAGCAGGCCCGGAAGACCTGTGATGAAACGGCCCACAGGCTGAAAGAGGCGCTGGAAGCCGTGGAAAAGCAGAGCAGGTCGTTAGAAACATCAAAATCGGAATTAAACGATCTGAAAGAAGAGCTGTCCGGCCTGCAGGACGCGGGGCGGCAGGCGGCCCCTTTTTGGAAAGCCAGCTGGAACAGCTTAAAAGGCCGGAAGAAGGCTTTGTCGGCGGCGGAGGCCGACCTGGCCGACTGGACTTTGCTGCGGAGCCAGTGGCAGCAGGCGAAGGAGGCTATCTGCGCGCGTCGCTGAAAAACGACAGGCTGAGGACCCAATATGAAAAATCTGAACCGGGCGTTTTTAGATGAGCAGGCGGGTATCCTGGCAGAGACCCTTGAGGCAGGCCAGCCGTGCCCTGTCTGCGGTTCCACCGAGCATCCCGTTCCGGCGGCGAAGCCGGAGACCGCTCCAACAGAAGAAGCGCTGGAAGCGGCGAAGCAGGCCAGCGATGAGGCGGCGGCTGAGATGAGCCGGCGCAGCGCTGAAGCGGGCAGCTTTGACGGTCAGACGAAGGCCAAGCGAGAAGAGCTGGAAAACAAAGCGGATCAGCTCTTTGACCAGTGGAAGACAGAGAGCCTGGCGAGCAGCTGCAGGACGAGGCAGAGAAGGCAGAAGAAGAAAAGAACTGGCTGGACGCCCAGCTGCGGAAGGCGCTGGGGACGCGGAGCGCAGGGCAGCTTTGGAGCGGCTGATCCCTGAGAAGGAAAATGGGAGACCTCCGAGGCGGAAGCGGCTCTGCGCCAGCAGGAAAAGGCCGCCGCTGCTCTGCAGAGCGAGGCCGCGGAACGGCTGCGGCGCGCGGACGCTATGGCGGAAGAGCTGGCACACGAGAGCAAAGACGCGGCGGAAAGCCATTTGATGTCCCTGCGGGAGCGGGAAAAGGCGGGTCAGAAAGCCTTTGACCGGGCCAGCGAAGCCTATGGGACCGGCAAGGAGGCCCGGGACGCCCCTCAGAGGCCAGGTGGAAAGCCTGCGGGGGCAGCTGGACGGCATGACGGAGACAGATGTGGCGGAAAAGACAGCCAGAAAAGAGCAATTGGAAGAGGGAACGCAGAGCTCTGCAGGACCAGCTCACCGCCTGCGCGGCGCGGGTTCAGCCAACGGCTTCGCCCTGGGAAAGCTGCGGGAACAGTCGGAGAACCTGCGGCAGCTGGAGCATCAATGGTCCTGGGTCAAGGCCCTGTCGGATACCGCCAACGGAAACCTCAGCGGCAAGGAGAAGATCAAGCTGGAGACCTACGTGCAGATGCGGTATTTTGACCGGATCATCGCCCGCGCCAACACCCGGTTCATGGTCATGAGCGGCGGGCAGTACGAGCTGAAGCGCAGGGAGGCGGCGGAGAACAACCGCAGCCAGAGCGGCCTGGAGCTGGATGTTATCGACCACTACAACGGCAGCCAGCGCAGCGTCAGAACTCTGTCCGGCGGAGAATCCTTCAAGGCGTCTCTGTCCCTGGGGCTCTGCTTTCCGACGAGATCCAGTCCTCCGCGGGCAGGCATCCGTCTGGACTCCATGTTCGTGGACGAGGGCTTCGGGTCTTTGGACGAGGAATCCCTTCAGCAGGCCATACGGGCCCTGGCTGACCTTTCCGAAGGCAGCCGGCTGGTGGGGATCATCTCACACGTAGGGGAGCTGAAGGAGCGGATTCAGAAGCAGATCGTCGTCACGAAGGACAAGTCGGCGGGAAGCCGGGTGGAGATCCGGTGTGAGGAGTAATCGCGGCAGCTGGGGGGGTGTCTGCGGTGTCTGAGGAGCGGATTCGCTCACGCCAGCAGGGGCAAAATCAGATCCAGGGCAGAACTACGCCGCAGCAGGAAAGGGCCACCTGAAAACAGACTGGCTCCCAGCCAGGCGGCGGCGATTCCCAGCCAGCGCCAGAACTCCCGCGGCAGAGGAGCCGGTGGCCCCGAGGATGGCAGGGAAAGGTCATCACAGCCAGCGTCACGTAAGGGGCACGTAATAGAGGAAGGACTGATGAAAACGTTGCTGATCTGCTTCTGGATCAGGGTCAGAGGCAGGGACTCTGATGGCGTAGGTGACGCCTGCCATCATGGCGATATAGATGTAAACGTTATGCGACATCGGTGAAACCCTCCTTTTTTGTCTTGCCCTGGGCGTCAGCTTGTCCCACCGGCGCGATCAAAGCGGCAGCGGCCGACAGGACTACGGTCAAGATGATGATCCGCGTGCCCGATGACAGCGCCGCGGTCAGAGGCAGGACGGAAGCGGCGTAGCTGACCGCAAAGCTGGCGATGATGAGCAGGGCGATGGTCCTGTCCTTTTTTCGCCGGCGGAATGATGACTGCCAGGAACATGCCGTAAAGGGCCACGCCCAGGGCGCTGACCAGCTGCGGCGGAAGCAGGTTGCCGGCAGTAATGCCCAGAGCCGTGCCTGTGGCCCAGCATGGAGCCGCGGCCACTATAGCCCCCATAGGTATAGTACGGATTCAAAAGGCCGGGCCGCGCGATGGTGATGCCGAAAAAGCTCGTCGGTTACATCGAAGCCTATGAGCAGACGATGGCACAGCGGCGTGCCGGGGCGAAACGCTGGCTGAGGGCGCAGCTCATCAAAAAGGTAGCGGGCGTTGGTGACCAAAGTGATCAACGCCATTTCAAAATAGGAGCCGTCGGAGGCCATCATGGAGAATCCGGCATACTGACCGGCGGACGCGTTGTTTAAAAATGCTGGTGAGAAATCCCTGAAGGGTGTCAGGCCCGCGCTTCGGGCGGCGATGCCCAGGGAGAAAAGCTACAGCGAAATAGCCCAGGCCGATGGGAATGCCGTCGCGGACGCCTTCCACAAAGACCCTTCTGTCAAAAAAGGGCTTGCTGTTTGTTTTGGGTTTGTTTTAGAATCACTTTTAGATTCTCTTTTGTAAAGTCTTTTTTCGAGACCGGCTTGCTGTTTGTCTTTGTCCATATTATTGCTTCACCTCAACTTTTTGATTGCCGTTATCTTTGCTTTACTGAATGCTGTTGTCTTTGACTGCTGTTGTCTTCGTTTCAGCGGCCGCTTTGCCGCGGACCGCCTTTGATCTCTGAAAGTACGCCTGTATTATAGCACCGCTATTGACATTAGTAAAACAAATGTTTATAATGGGATCATTAGAAAAATAATGGGGTGAGAAGGTGCAGTCCAAATACGGAATTTTTTGTGAAGTCATCGAAAAGGGCAGCTTTACCAAAGCGGCGCGGCAGATGGGGATACCCAGAGCGCCGTCAGCCAGACGATCAAGTCCCTGGAAAGAGAACTGGGGACCGTTTTAATCGAGCGGAGGAAAGACGGGATCGCTTTGTCGGCGGACGGCAGGGCTTTTTTCCGTATTTTCAGGATATCTACAACGGGGGAAAAAGCGCTGGAGCAGAAGCGCAGAGAGATGGAGGGACTGGAAAATTCTACTATAAGGATCGGAACCTTTACCAGCGTCAGCCGCAATCTTCTTCCCCAGCTGATGAAACGGTTTAAGGAGCGGTACCCTGGGGTGGACTTCTTTTTGAAGCAGGGCGAATACACCAGTATTGCCAGATGGGTGCAGGACGGCAGCGTGGATTTTGGCTTTGTCAACGTGGAGGCCGTAGAGGGCGTGGAGCTGGAACCCCTCTATGAGGACGCCATGGTGGCGGTTTTGCCGAAGGGGCATCTGCTGGCGGCGCAGACCCAGGTCACCTTGGGGCAGATGGCGGACGAGCCCTTTATCCTGCTGGATGAGGGCGATTACAGCCTGCCGATGAAAGCCTTTGGGGCGAAGGACCTGTCGCCTCAGGTGGCCTATAAGGTCTACGACGATTACCCATTTTGGCCATGATCCGCCAGAGCCTGGGCGTGTCCATTCTCTCTACGATATGGTGCTGCGCGGCTTTGAGGACCAGGTGGCTGTCCGTCCCATCGAGGAGCGTCCGACGCGGACCATAGCCCTGGCCTGGCGAAACTGGGACACGATGTCCCTGGCCGCCAGGCGGTTTACTCCAGTTCGTCTGCGACGAGCTGAAACAGGAAGCCGGCGAGCAAGGCGGGAAACCCGGCAAGTAAGGCGAAGGCGGAAAGCCGGAGGCAAAGCGGGAAGCTGGTGAGTAAAGCCGAAGGCCGGCGAGCAAAACAGGAAGGTCAAAAATCGAAAATGAGCAAAAGCAGCAAAATTCTACGAACTATTATGATGAAGCGGTATCTGTTCAATCTGGCGTTCCGCGTCCTGGTCTTCTGCGGCGCTGCGCGGCCTATGTGCATGACACAAGGTGTTTCTGACCAGCACCATGAGCCGTCCAGTCCTGTGGAGGATCGCGCCGCTCCATATTCTGTGGCTGGTCTTCATGATCACCATGCTCCTGCACATCTTTCCCACGAAGAAGCTGACCATGGCTCTGCGCAAGGCCGAGGGGGAGGAGTACCTGCCGCCTGAGGCCTACGGCCAGCTGGAGCTGTATCAGTTCGTCCAGGATCAAAATATCAAAGCGTGGCGGGTCATGCTCTGCTGGCTCTTTTTCAATGCCTCTTCGGCATTTTGTACCTGCTGAAGATCATCGACAACACGGATCTGCTGATGCTGACCATCTTCTACTACCTGTGCGACTACATCTGCATCTTGTTTTACTGTCCGTTCCAGCATTTGATCATGAAAAACCGCTGCTGCGTCAACTGCCGGATCTACGACTGGGCCATTTCATGATGTTTACGCCCATGCTGTTTATCCGGGATTTCTTCAGCTGGAGCCTGTTTCTTTACCTCCTGTGGTGCTGATCCACTGGGAGATCATTTACGCCAAGCATCCGAGCGGTTTTTGGTACGGCTCAATCAAAGGCTGCAGTGCGCCAGCTGCAGCGATAAAACCTGTCAGATCAAGCGCCGGCTGGGCTGGATGGAAAAAGCGCCGGGCGGCGGTGAAAAAAGGCGGGGATACGGCCGGTCTGGAAGGCGGCTGGCCGCGGCCTGGCTGTACAGACCAGGCGGCTTTCCGGTGAAAGCCCTGCGGCCGCAGACGATCCGTCGGCCGACCGGCCTTCTTGTATCCGCGGCCGCTTTATGGTAAAATATTGAAAACTTTGCAGGAAATGAGGAGATATAGATGAAATACGCTTTTACACATGCCAATTTGCTGGACGGCAGCCGGGATATGGCGGTTCAGCGAGAACATGACAGTGCTGACCGACGGCGAAACCATCGTGTCCATAGAAGAGGGGCGGCGCGGCGCCTTCCGGTTATACTGAGATCGATCTGTCCGGCCGCTGGCTGATGCCGGGCATGATCAACGCCCACGTCCATCTGCCCGGTACGGGCAAGCCCACCAGCTCCAGCGAGGCCAACAATCTGGCCGCGAAGATGAGACAAGTCCCGCATCATGCAGGCGGTGCTGGAACAGATGGTGAAGAAGAATATCCTGACCTCCCTTCATTCCGGCGTGACGACCCTGCGGTCCATGGGAGAGGTCAGTTACCGGGATCTGGCCAACAAAGCCAGGATTGAGGCGGGCAAGTACGTGGGACCGCGGGTGCTGGCCTGCGGGTACGGCGTTACGGTCCACGCCGGCCATACCGACGGACTCATGGGCATTCCGTGCGAGACGCCGGAGCAGTGCCGCCGGGTTATCGCGGACGACGCGGCCCATCACGCCGACTGGATCAAAATCTTTGTCACCGGCGGTGTCTTTGACGCGGAGGTCAAAGGAGAACCGGGCGTTGTCAGAATGAGCTATGAGCTGGCAACGGCTTCCTGTCATGAAGCCCACCGGCTGGGCTATCGGGTGGCCTCCCCATACGGAAAGTACCGAAGGCGTGCGCATCGCGCTGAAAGCCGGCGTGGATACCATAGAGCACGGAGCCCATATGGACCAGGAGATCATCGACCTGTACAAAGCCCGTCAGGCGGCGGTCATCTGCACCATTTCACCGGCGGTCGCCATCGCGAAGCTGCCCGGAGAGCTGACCAAAATGACGGAGGTCAACCGGTACAACGCGGAGGTGGTCATGGATCACATCATCGAAAGCGCAAGACAGGCGCTGGGCACGACATTCCGTAGGGCTTGGCACCGACGCGTCCTGCCCGTACATCACCCATTATGACCTGTGGCGGGAGGTCTGCTACTTCGCCAAATACTGCGGCGTCAGCAACGCTTTCGCTCTGCACACCGTGACCCTTCGCAACGCGGAGATCCTGGGTATCGACCATGTTACCGGCTCCATCAAAGCAGGCAAGTGCGCGGATCTCATCGTGCTGGATCAAAATCCGCTGGAAGACCTGGCCGCGCTTCGCCATGTGAAGATGGTCATGGCCCGGGGAAATCTGATCCGGCAGCCAAAGGTCAAACGGATCGAATACATCGATAAAAAGAGCTGGATCAGCTGATGTAACAAGAAGCTTATATAACAGAGGAAAGCTGATATAGCAGAAGAAGCTGATGTGATAGGAGAAGCTATGGAAAAGAAAATCCTTTTGTTTCATGTCGAAAAAGAAAAAGCGGCAGCAGATAGAAATCCTCTGCGCGTCGCAGGGCATCGTGCCTGTGGCCGTGGAAAGAAAGCAGTACGGCGACCCGCTGGGAAGCCTGGTAGGCATTCCCGGTCTTAAGAAGCGGGGCAAGGGATACCGCGGCCCGGAGCTTCCGGGAGAAATGCTGGTATTCTTCGGTCTGGACTCCGACGCCCTGGACCTCTTTCTGGACGGATACCGCCAGGCCGGCATCGCGCCTATCCCCATCAAAGGGGTCATGACGCCTTACAACATGGTCTGGAGCGCGGAGCAGCTGTTCAAAGAGCTGTCGGAAGAACACAAAAGATGCAGGGATAAGAAGGGGGACAAAGAAGTGGAAAAGTGCGCGGTGGTGACCGGCAGCAGGGGCGTAAGCGACGGATACCATGCTGTGGCTTTTGGGGGAAAATCTACGTTAGATCTTTTTGAAAGACATCACCTTCTGAAGGATGATGTCTTTGCATTTTTCCAGAAAATCCTCGATGGAAAGCTTGCTGTCCTTCTGCTGCCAGTACATGAGCATGCCGATCAGACCGTTGGTCATGTACTCCAGATAGTAGTTCAGATTTTCTTCGGCGATAAAATCCGCGGCGGAGATCAGAGGCGCGATGAGGGTCTTAAAGTGGTCCTTTACCTTGTCGAGAAACCTGGGGTCTCCGTTTTTTTCCCATGAGGATCTTCAGATATTTCTTGTGTTTGCGGGTAGCTTTGAGCAAGCTCGTAGATGAGCTCGTCCAAGGTGATGTGTATTCTAAAATCAGCTGGTTCCTGTTCTGGAACAGTTCTTCAAACAGCATTTCTCGATCTCCTCCAATACGGAATAGACGTCAGAATAATATTCGAAGGTGCTTCTGTTGTAATTCGCCGCTTCTGTGATTCGCGGACGCTGATCTTTTCGATCGGCTTTTTTTGATAGATCTGCCAAAAGGTCTCGCGGATCTTGCTTTTTGTTTTCTGTGTCGCACGGATGTATTTGCTCATGAGATCAACCTCCTGTTATATTTCGGATTATATCACAAACATATTGTCGGATTCAATGATAAAATTATTTAAATTTCAATAAAAATTTCGAATAAATATTTTTTATAAAAATCCAACATGTTGTATGAAATTGTTGGTTGAAACCGTGTAAGGGACAGGGGCTATAATATGGTTCATCCGGCAAAACCTTTTGCCGCGGACGCGAGCAGGGGATTTGGAAATCTATTACAACCATCAAAAGGGGAGGAATGGATATGAAGATGATCCAGGTGGAACATCTGACAAAGGATTACGGCTTCGGCCGGGGAAAGTCTTTGACGTGTCTTTTGATGTGGAGCAGGGAGGTGTTCGGATTTCTGGGTCCTAATGGGGCAGGAAAGACGACGACCATACGCCACATCATGGGATTCTCAAAGCCGCAGGAGGGAAACGATCAGCGTGCAGGGGAAAGAAAAGCTGGCGGTATTCAGCCCAGATTCAGAGGGAGCTGGGGTATCTGCCGGGTGAAATCGCTTTTTCCGGCCAACCTGACGGGTACGCAGTTCATCAGGCATATGGGCGCTCTGAGAGGACTTACCGATTGAGTATGACAAAACATCTGCTGGAAACCTTTGAACTGGACGCTTCCGGCGAGCTGAAAAAGAATGAGCCTGGGCATGAACGGAAACTGGCCGTCGTCACGGCTTTTATGCACGATCCAGATATTCTGGTGCTGGATGAGCCTACCAGCGGCCTGGATCCTATCATGCAGGAACGGTTTATCAAGTTTATCCGGAGGAAAAGCGACGGGGCAAATCTATTCTGCTGTCCAGCCACATTTTCAGCGAAGTGGACGCGACCTGTGACCGGATCGCCATCATCAAGGACGGCGTGCTGGTATCCACCATCGTGGCTGACGAGCCCAGACACAACGAAGAAAAAGGTATTCAAAGTGGAATTTGACGATGCAGGCGAGTACGGCCGCTTCGTTTCGCGGACAGCGCTGCATCTCTGCGCGGAAAGGCCGGAGCAGAATCAGGCAAAAGATCGCGGTGAGGGACGAGGACATTCATCGTTCTTTGACGAGATGAGCCAGTATAGGCTGACATTTATCTCCGAGATCAAATTTACGCTGGAGGACTATTTTTATGAACTTCTACGACCGGCGGAAATCCGTAGAAGAAGGAAAGGCAGATGATGCATGGCATGGTATTGATATCAACGGCTTGACGAAGCGATTACGGACAGGGCCGCGGCATTCTTTTGATCTGTCGCTGTCTGTTGAAGAGGGGGAGACCTTCGGATTTGTCGGCATTAACGGAGCGGGCAAAGACCACCGCCATACGGCATTTGATGATTTCAGCTGAATCGGGCAAGGCCACCATCAGGGAATGGACTGCTGGCAGGACGCGGCGAAGATCAAGCGGCTGGTAGGGTATATTCCAGGAGATCGCCTTTACCGACGCGCGGACAGGGATGTTTTTCTGAAGCGGCAGATGGAACTGCTGGCAGGGACAGCAGGGAGTACTGCCAGTACACATCTGTGAAAAAGCTGCAGTTGGACACACATCGGCGGCTTTAAAGAGCATGAGCAAAGGCATGAAGCAGAAGACGGCCGCCGCGGCTTTCATGCATCAGCCGGACATTTTGATCCTGGATGAGCCGACTCACCGGGCTGGACCTTTTGATGCGGATACCTTATCGAGCTTTTGAAGGAGCAAAAGCCATGGGTCACACGGTATTCATGTCCAGCCACATCTTTGAGGAGATCGAGATGTCCTGCGACAGGGTCGCTTTGATCAAAGGGGGAAAAGATCGTCGCGGGTTACTTCTATGGACGATATCCGGCATAATCGAAACAAGACGTTTAAGGTGGAATTTTAAAGATGAGGAGAGCTTTCGAAAGTTCGTATCGCGGGCCTACGCCATATCCAATGTAAAAACGGGAGCAGCGGCAGGTCACTGTGGAAATTCACGACTCGCAGATCGGGCAGCTGATGTATGACCCTCCAAGGACTGCAGCGTCTTATTTTTTCAAAGAAGTAAAGCACTCGCTCGAAGGATATTTTCACGACGTATTTAAGGAGGATGAGAGATAATGTTCAGCAAACCTATTTTTAAACAATGTATCAGAAGCTTCACGGAAAGATATGGGCGATCTTTACCTTGCCATGTGCCTGATCCGACGATCTGCATGTGAGCTTTTGATTCAGGAGCCTTTGGGCCGTGGCTGACGCGGTCAAAGGACGGCTTTCGCCGACGGGCGGCCAATTTCACCAGCTTCCCGGAAGCCTGGAGACTTACTATAAGATGGTCGCGGGTACTGCTGGGCATGGTGCTACGTCATCATAACTTCTACCAACCTGATCGTGGATGAGGTGGACAGCGGATCCATGGCTATACGCTGTCTACGCCGACGAAGCGCAGCACTGTAGTGGTCACAAAGCTGGCCTTTATGATCCTGTCGGTACTTTTGATGTTCGGTATTCAGGCCGGTGTGGGCGTGGTTGCGGCGGAAGCGACACAGCACTGCGTCAGCGATTCCGTCATTACCGATGATGTGGAGGATGCGGCGGACGCTCTGAACAGGAAGGCCAGCTATGTCAGCGACCACCTTTACGTGATCAAAGAGGACGCAGCAATACGTAACTGAACGAAGTACAATTTGAG
>VOFJ01003285.1_pt1 | contig 33059 bp, 51 predicted proteins | sample 5384081 | NCBI WGS metagenome assembly VOFJ01 (sample SAMN12384729, study PRJNA508395) | human gut metagenome | isolation source: healthy gut I | host: Homo sapiens | reverse complement strand
CAGTTACGTATTGTTTTCAAAATTTAGGAGACACCGAAAGCCGATTGCTCGAATCGGCCCCCGTCACGCATCCTCCGCCCTCGCTGACGGGAACGGATCCGTCTGACGGCCGATCAGCGGGATTCTGTCTTTTTCTTGTTTTCCGGTCGCATTCCCCGATCGCGTTCACTGATCCCGTTTTCCGGTCTTGTTCACCGCCAATCGTCTGCGGCCGACACCGGGCGTCTGCGCGAGCACGATACCCGCGAAGATCAGCGCACAGCCGAGGTATCCGCGTACCGTCATCGTCTCGCCCAACAGCAATGCGCCGCCGATGACCGAGAACACCGATTCCAGCGACATGATGAGCGATGCGCGGGTCGGCGGCACCCACTGTTGGCCTACCCCAGCCTGCAAACGTGTAGGCGACGCCGACTGACCCGATTCCCGCACAGCACGGCGATCCACGCCTGCCCTGCCCCGTTCCAGTCCATGGAGCCTTCGATCAGCGTGCCGGCCCAGCTGAGTGCCGCGGTCGTCACGAATTGGATGAATGACAGTGTCAGCGCGTCGACGCACGCTCCCAGCAGCCGTATCAATCGACAGGATATGAGCGGCGAACAGGACCGCGGTGAACAGCAGCAGGCAGTCGGCCAGCGTCAGGGAACCGAAGCCGTCCGTGATGCACAGCAGGTAGAATCCGGCCACGGCCACGCCCACCGCCATCCAAGTCATCATGCGCACTGCGCGGCGAAGGACGAGATACGCCAGCAACGGCACCATGACGATGTAGAGCGCGGTGATGAATCCGGCGCGGCCGGCCGAACAGCCGAACATGATGCCGTACTGCTGCAGCGTGCTCGCCGCGAACAGAAACACACCGCATATCATTCCGACGATGAGCGGGTTCGACAGTGCGCTGCCGACGATCATGTCATGTTCGTCATCGCCGGCCTCACGGTTCCCCGCGCCAACCGTCTTCCCCGATTCCCGGCATCGTCGCAAACGCTTCCACAGCAGCAACGGGATCAGCGAAATCGCCCCCAAAGGTGAACCGCGTGGCGTTGAAGAACAACGGCGACATCGATGCCATGCCCTGCACCTGGGAGACGAACGCGAATCCCCAAATCAGCGAGGTCAATACAAGACATGCCATACCGGCCATTTCCTGCTGCTTCATGAGCATTCACGCTAGCGTATCGCCGTGACCGGTCCCGAACGATGATGGAATGGTCTCGCTGATTCGCGCGATGGGCATCTGAACGATGATGGCCCATCCCGCGGCTGCGGGATGGGCCATCGCATCTGCCGTCGTGACACTATCCGTATTGGCGGAATCGGCTATGACGGTACCGTTCAGTGATATCAGTCTCGGCTGCCGAACAGTTGAAGGATGTACAGGAACATGTTCACGAAGTCGAGATACAGGTTCAGCGCGCAGATGATGGAGATCTTCTTGATCATCTCCGGCCCCTGAGCCTCATAGGCGCTGAACAGCGCACGGGTCTGCTGAGCGTCGTACAGGGTCATGCCGGCGAACAGTATCAGGCCGAAGGCGCAGATGATACGCATCCCGGTCGTGCTGCCCGGAACGAACATGAGCACGATCTGGGAGATGATCAGCACCACCAGGCCCACCATGAGGATGGGGCCGGCCTTGAGCATGTCGAATTTCGTGGTCAACGAGAACATGGTGAGCACGAAGAAGAACGCCGCGCACAGGACCAGGGCCACGCCGATGTCGGAGATGCTGTACACCAGGAAGATGGAGCTGAGAGTGAATCCCATCAGCGCCGCGTACACGTAGAACATGACACGGGCGGTCGATGCCTGATCTTCATGATGCGGGCGCCCAGCGCCACGGCCAGCACAACCTGTACGATCGCGAATCCGAAGAAGAAGCCGATCAGGCCGGTTGACTCGATGAAGGAGACGTATGCGCCGGTCATCTGCGCGACGACCGCGACGACGGCCGTGATGATAAGGCCGAGCGTCATCTCGCCGTATGCCCTGGTGACGGACGCCCGTTGGGCCGCCTGCACCTGCTCACGGCTGTAGATGGTCTGGGCGTTGATCGCCGCAGTGCCGTTGGGCGCGTATGAATACTGTGATTGTCCGTATTGCTGCTGCCCATATGCGGGCTGCTGCTGATTGCCGCCGTAATAGGGATCGCCGTTGCCTGGCTGCTGTCCGAATGTCATGCTGGCTCCCTTTGTTTGCGTACGCTTCATCGTAACGGAGAAGGCTGAACAAATCATTAATGTTCAGCCTTGAGCATCACACCAGCAACGCCTGCCTATTCGTCTATTTCAGGTCGAACGTGTGCACGACCTTCCGGGAGTCATCGATGGAGAACAGGTCGGTCACGTCGACGGTGATGGTCGACTCGTCCTTCAACACGTATCCCAGGGTCACCTTTCCTGTCGCTCCGGGCTGGATCTCCGCCGTATATGAATTCATGTCATATCCGGTCGGCTGGTCAAATGATGACGGCGGTGTCCAGGGCCTGTCCGTTCTGGAACACCTGGGGATGCGCCAGCGCGGCGAAGGAGTTGTTCTTGCCTGAATTGTTCTTCCATTCGTACGTGACCATAACCGTAGGCTTGTCTTCATAGTCGTTGCCCGATTTCGCCGCGGAGACGATCGTGACATGGAGGTTCTTGAGATCACCCTCCTGGTCCTGCTCCCCCGATGCCTTGGTCGTATCGGTGGAGTCATTGTTCGTCGGATCGTTGTTCGCGGAACCGTCGTTGGAGGAATCGTCGCCGCTCTTTTTCGCGTCGGATGACTTGCTCTGTGACGTGCCGGAACCGTTAATGGCCTCATCAATGGCCTTGCTGGCTGCGGACTGCATGGCCAGAGTGATGACGATGGCGAGCACCGACAGCACCGCCGCGACGATGGAAAGTATCTTGCCCGCCTTCTTGCCGCGGAACGTCCCCACCATGGCGATGATCGCCAGCACCACGCCGATGGCGCCTAGGATGGCCGCTATATTGTTCACGATCGGGATAAAGCTGAGGACCAGCCCCAAAGCGCCAAAGACGACGCCTACGATACCGCAGATCGTGGTTCCTTTGGGGGTACCCTGTGCGGACGTCTCCCCCCTTGATACCGTGCGACATAGCATTCTCCTTCTTGATCTCGGTGAGTTATGCACCATCCACGCTATCGGAGTTCGCACGTTTGCATCAGTGGACGAACGTTCATTTCCGATTGCCCTTTCGGGCAGATAAGAATGAACCCGCGTTCGATGGCGCGGGAAAGACCTGACCCCGTAGAGTGGATGCCATGAATGATTTCTCGCCTCACCCCGCGCGGGGAGGACCGCTCCGGCGACGACGTCCGACGAGGACACCGTCGCCGTGCGCACGCGCGTATGGTGCACCGCAGTGATGATCACCGTTTCCGCGTTCATGTGCCTGGTGCAGACTTCATTCGCAGCCACCCGGTACATCAATAATCCGGTCAACGCCATGTACGTCTGGTTCATCGCGAGTTCCCTACTGGCCTTCGCGTTCCCGTTCCTGCTGCTTGCACGCGACAAGCACCCGGAACCGGTGTTCTGGATCTGCTGCGCCGTCATATTGATCTTTCCCTATGATCCGATGCTGATGCTGATGGCGCTCACATCGCTGATCGCAAGACGCCGCGGCAGGCAGCGCATCATCCGCGCCATCGTCGCGGCGACGCTGGTCGGGGTCTGGGGGCAGATGCGCGACACGTTGCGCCCGTTCAACTCCTCGATGTGGCAATCGGCCATCTTCATCAAGCCGGATTCGGATGTCGCCTCGGGCCATGCCGCGATGCTTGAGGGGAGGCCGACCATCATAGCCACAGCCGTTGTGGTGGAGCTGATAGCCGTCCTCATCGCCATTCTGGCGGGACTGTATATCCGGTCACGAGTGCAATTGGACGAGGCCGCTACCAAGACCCAGGCCATCAGCGATTATGCGGTGAGCCTGCATCGCAATCTCACCGATCAGCAGCTGGCCGACGCCATCGCAGCCGAAGCCCACGACACGCTCGCTCATTCCTTGTCCCTCATCGCCTTGAACGCCAGTGCCCCTGCAGGGCGAGGCACGGGCGTTCATCCAGCTTGCCGATGCGACGAACCCACATGAGACGGGGCAGATGCTGACCCCCGAATTGCGGAATCAGGCTTCGCTTATCGAGGAGAAATCCGAGGAGATTCGACGGCAATCCGCAGGAGCCTTGGATGAGGCGCATTCCATCATCGGCATGCTCCGTCACCCCCAACAGGCACGTCAGCAGCTCGCTCCCGCCCCGCAAACGTCAATGACACGCCCGTCATTGGACGCCCTGATCAACGATGCGCGCGCTCCGCCGGCATGCGCATCAACACCTGGATAGACATCCAGCAGCTCTCCGACCTCGATGAGGGCACAGGGAAAATCGCATACCGAGCCATCCAAGAGGGGCTGACCAATGCCCGCAGACACGCCGAGGGGTGAGCCGGTGTCTGTGGAAGTCACGATGAACCCCGACAACGGCATCCATATCCACATCAGCAATCCCATGAAGCGCGGTCTCTCCGCCCCGAACGAGCGCGAGATCCCATCCGCAACGGACGGCAACGGACTTGCCGGCCTGACGGCACGGGTGCAGACGGCCGGCGGGACATGCCGATACGGGCACGACGACCACCATGTCTTCCATCTCGACGTGGCAATGCCGTGGATCGCCTGTCAAGCCGATAGAATGAAGCCGTGAACGATTCCGAACAGCACGTCATCACCGTGAGCGTCATAGACGACGATCCGCTGGTGTGCCAGGCGATGAGTATGATTCTCCGCGATTACTCGCAGGGGCGTGTCTCTGTCGTCTCCACATCAACCGACGGAGCCACCGCCGTGCGAAACGCCGACAGCGAACACCCGGACGTCGTTCTCATGGATGTGGCAATGCCCGGCATCGACGGCATCGAGACCACCGTCGTCTTCGCGCGCTTCGCAATCCTCCTCACGTGCTGATCCCTCACATCCTGAACCCGTCCAACACGGTGGAACGCTCCGTGGAGGCCGGCGCCGAGGGATTCGTATCCAAGACCGACGCGCCGGAGGACATCATCCGCCGCATAGTCGGCATATGCGAGGGGACCCCGCAGTTCAATCCGGCCAGCCAGAGACAGCTCATCAATGATCTGAGCATGCAGCGTCCCCAGTCCAGGCGTGACGAGGCTCGGGCCCTGCTGGACACGCTGCCCTCCCGGGAGCGCGAAGCCGTGCTGCTCGCCGCCGAAGGCTGCACCAGCGCCGAGATCGCAGGACGCATGTTCATATCGGAACGCACCGCGAAAGCGCATCTCTCCAGTGCCGCGGACAAACTCGACATGGGGCGCGTGCAGATGGCACGGCTTGTCGAACGAGCGGACCTGTAACGGCGCCGTCACGCAAGTCGCCGCCAGCGCATCCATACCGACCCGCTGGTACGCTGATGCTCAGCAGCTACCGATGAGGGGGCGTCATGGCAATCAACGCGACGGAAAAACCACTGGGCAAGGTGTTCACTCCGGACTATCAGTTGTCCATCCCATCCTTCCAGCGCGCCTATATCTGGAAACCGGAGAACATCCTGCAGCTCATCAGCGACCTTGAGGAGGCATGCAAATCACCGGAAACGCCGTATTTCCTCGGTTCTCTGATTCTCGTGCGGGAAGGCGACACCAGCTTCTCGGTCATCGACGGCCAGCAGCGTCTGGTCTCGCTGTCAATCATCATCGCCGCGCTGCGCGACCTCGAACATGACGAGGAATGGATGCGTCTGCTGGACGCTCTGATCGTCGAGCCCGGAGACAAGCTGCGCGGCATCACCTCGCAACCCCGGCTGACACTCCGTGAACGCGACGCCGCATTTTTCCGCGAATACGTTCAGGAAGGCAATCTGGAGGCGCTGTTCGACATGAACGATGAGGACTGCTCCTCGAATGCGCAGCGCAACATCATCGCCAACACAAAGCAGGCATACGATGCATTGGCACAGCTTTGACGAGGAGGAACGCCACCGGTTCGCATCTTATCTGGTCAATTCGGTGACCTTGGTCATCGTCACCACCGATGACCTTGATGGAGCGCATCGTATTTTCGACGTCATGAACATGCGCGGCCTCCCCCCTGACACCATCGGATGTGTTCAAGGCCCGGGCGATGTCAGGACTGCCCGCCGCCGCGGTGGACACGTACGCCTCCCGTTGGGATGACATCATGGATCCGCTGGGCGATGACGCCACCCGCGTGGAGGAGTTCTTCCGGTACCTGCATCTCATCCTCACGCACAAGCCCGCGACGGGCAAACTGATCGAGGACTTCCTTTCCGACGTGCTGAACCAGTATCTCGCCGGTCATTCCATTGAGGCGTTCATCGACGGTGTTCTCGCCCCGTATGCCATGGCGTGGCGCATTCTTGAGCGCCCGTCGGATACCGTGCTGCCGGATGATGTTCGAGGCAGGCTGGAGGCGCTGAACGACTATCGGCATCATGAGTGGAAAGCCGTGGCGATGTGGGCGCTGACGCATTCGTTCAGGAACCTCGGCGACCCCGAGGTCTCGTTCTTCGCCCAACGTGGTTCACCCCGCATTCGGCACGGGACTGCGGCAGGACGGCCGACCCCCCGTTGGGGTCGCATGACCGACAGCGCTTGGGCGAGATTCTGTGCGCTTTGGAACAGGTGGCCGGTGTCGATATGCTGAATCGTCGGAGTGCCATTGACCGTCGTGGGCACACCGCAGCTGCGATCCGCGATCTGGATAAGGGATTCCCTGTTCGCTTGGTACGCGGACTGTCCGTCAGCGCCGCCGACCGGGCAGGTGCCCTGATCAGGCTGCATGGCGAGTTGCAGGAGACCCTGGATCTGGTGCGTCTGCTGTTGGTTCGGGCCAACGAGCAGCGTGCCGGGGCTCGCATTCCGCGCCCGCGTGCGCTGGCGGTCGTACCGATCATGCCTCTGGATATCGCGTCGGCGGCGTCGTTCTCTTCCTGGACGGCGGACCTGCATGACTATTGGATGTATCGTCTGGGCAATATGGTGCTGATGCAAGGCAAGGAGGGGCAGATCGACCGGCTCACGGAGTACGGGCGCCGTCGCGACCGCGTGCTGCTGCGTGCCGACTCCTGCCGTTTCCCGCTGACCAAGCAGATTGCCGACTTCAACGAATGCACGCCGGCGATGCTGGGATACCGGCAGAAGGAGACGATTCGCCTGCTTGCCGAATACTGGGACATCCGTTATGACGAGAGCCATGCCGATCTGACGAGCAAACCCCGGAGCAGCTTTCCGGCGACGCAGGCTCCCGGCAGACGCGCGGTTCACAGCGTGTCACCATCAAGCAGGTCGTCGCCGCCGGTCTGCTGATTCCCGGCGAGACTTTGGTATGGGGAGCGACCGCGCAAGGGCGAACGTTGGCTGGTGACCGTGACCCAAGAGGGACGCTTCCGTCTTGAGGACGGCTCGGAATATGCGTCGCCCACGGCCGCGGCACGCGCGGCAGGCGGTCGCAGCGCCGGATTGGATGTGTGGAAGCGTACGTCGAACGGCGAAAAACTCAGCGATATCTGAAAGCCTACCGTCTGCGCGCACCCGCTAGACGCCTGGCTGCCAGTCCACGACCACGGCACTTCGACAAGTCCGCCATTCCCATATCCCCTCACCCGGCCATGGTCCCACATCAGACGACATAAATGGGACTGTGGGCGGATGGAAGATGATGCGTATACCGAAAAAGTCCCATCGCAGGGCATGCGGATGGGACTCTGGCTGGATAAGGGGCGCCTAAAACAGCGGCAACAACCAACGGCAACGGTCCAGCAGTCAGATGTGCCGCTCGGCGGTCACTCCGTGATGCCGTATTCGGAGGCGATGACCCGCCACAGGTCCTCCGCCGCCTTATCGACATCATCATTGACGATGGTGACGTCAAATTCGTTTTCGGCGGAGAGTTCGACATGAGCGGTTTCCAGACGCTTGGCGACTTCCTCGGGAGTTTCTGTGCCACGTCCCTTGAGCCGGCGAACGAGCTCGTCGAAGCTGGGCGGGGCGATGAACACATAGACGACTTCGAGACCGAGCTCCTTGGCACGCTGCTTGACGCGTCGGGCACCTTGCAGGTCGATCTCAAGAATGGTGGGGACGCCTTCGGCGAGGTGTTCCTGAACGGGCTTGAGGGGCGTGCCGTAGCGGGCCAGGCCGTGGACCGTGGCGGTTTCGAGAAAATCGCCGGCCTCTTCCTTGTCGGTGAACTGCTGGTCGTCGAGGAACCAGTAGTTGACACCATTGACCTCGCCGGGCCGCGGCTTGCGGGTGGTGGCGGACACGGAGACCCAGACGCCGGGATGGTTCTTGCGCAGGATGTTCTCGACGGTTCCCTTGCCCACACCGGCGGGGCCGGTGAGGACGACGAGGCGCTTGCGAGGTGTGCCATCATCGTCGGGAGTGGCCGCTGGCTCGGCCGGGGTCTGCTGCAGTGATGCGGTAATGGTTCCCATACCGTCTTTCTCCTTGTCCTCGCCTTCTTTCATGGCTTCGTAGAGCGCCTGCCGGACGTCGATGGCGATGGCCTCGGTGGCTTGGGCAAGCGGCGGAAAATATCGGGCCCATGGGCAGCGATGAAACGGGATACGGTCACCAGAACGTTGCCCTTGGTGCCTTTGAAGACGGTTTTGAGGTCCTTGGCCTCGGCGCCCTGCCGCCAGCCGTAGCCCGGGGAAAGGATGGGACCGGTGAATTTCGCCGGGTCGACACCGCTGTCGGCGATCCACTGGCCTATGGTGGCGCCGATGATGAGCCCGACCGAGCCCATACCGTCGATGTCGTCATTGAACTTCTGGGCAGTGCTGGCGATGCCGAACGCCACGGTTTTGCCCTTGAAGTCGCCGCTCTGGCGGATGGCCGTCTGCATGCTGGCGCCTTCCTGATTGGAGGTCAGGGAGGCGATGAAGACGCCGCGACCGTTGTTGAGGGCCTCATTGGTGAGGCCCCGCAGCGAGCGTGCGCCATAGTACGGCAGCAGGGTGATGGCGTCGGCCAGCAGAGGGGCGCCCGGCTTGAAGTATGCGTCCGCGATGGCGGAGATGGTGGTGGACAGGCCTCCATGGAGGCAGTCCACGATGGTGATGATGCCCATTTGACGAGCGGCGTAGAGCACTCGTTCGAGCGCGCCGCGAATCCCTTTGGACCCGTAGCGCTCGAACATGGGCTCCTGGAATTTGACAGCGGCGGCGCGGTCTCGCATGGCCTGAAGCATGCGCATGGAGAACAGCTCCGCGCCTTCCGCGTCGACGTTATACCCCCAGTCAGTGAGGTTTTTCCTGTGCGGGTCGATGCCGACGCACAAGGGGCCGTACTGGGCCATCGAACTGCTGAGGCGCAGTCCGAAATCCGACCGCATGGCCTTGATTTCTTCCTCACTGCTGGCGTGTGTCATGATTGCTCCTGGCCTAACTTATTCCTGGCTCTCCAACTCGAACAGCTGCTTGGCGTGCTCCTGGATGCTCATGATCTGGTAATCGTTGTGCTTGACGGCTTCGATGGCCATCAGCACGGCGGAGAACTCGGTCATGGTGGTGAACTGGGGCAGGTCGGCCGCGATGGCGCAGCGCGGATGGAATATCCGTCGGAACGCGATCCCCGGGAATTCGGCGTGTTGAGGATCATGTCGATCTTGCCTTCTTCGATAAGCTCGACCACGTTCTTTCCGATGCCACCGACGGCGTGCTCGACCTTGACGGCCGCATCCGGGTCAGAGTCGACGCGGGTGCTGATCTTGTCGACGATCTTCGAGTCGATGCCGTAACGGCGCAGCACGGACGCGGTGCCCTCCGTGGCCCAGATGGAAAATCCGAGCTCGACCAGACGGACGGCCATCAGCGGCAGCTGCCGCTTGTCGGTGTCGTTGACGGAGATGAAGACGTTGCCGCTGGTAGGCAGTCCGCCGTCGTATGCGGCGAGCTGGCTCTTGGCGAAGGCGTGCGGGAAGTCACGGTCGAAGCCCATGACCTCGCCGGTGGAGCGCATCTCGGGTCCGAGCAGGATGTCGACGGTCTTGCCGACGGGCGTGCGGAAGCGCTTGAACGGCAGCACGGACTCCTTGATGGCGACCTGCTGGCCACGGTGGATGTCACCGCCGTCACCCTTGGGCAGCAGCAGGCCGTTGGCCCGCTGATCGGCGATGGTCTCCCCCGCCATGATGCGGGCGGCCGCCTTGGCCAGGGCCACGCCGGTAGCCTTGGATGCGAACGGCACGGTGCGGGAGGCACGCGGGTTGGCTTCGATGACGTACAGCGTGTTGGCCATGAAGGCGTACTGCACGTTGATCAGGCCCTTGACACCGCAGCCCTTGGAGATGGCGTAGGTGCCTTCGCGAAGGCGACGGATCTGGTCGTCGGACAGCGTGCTCGGCGGCAGCGTGCATGCGGCATCGCCGGAGTGCACGCCGGCCTCTTCGATGTGCTCCATGATGCCGCCGATGTACAGCTCTTCGCCGTCGAACAGGGCATCCACGTCGATTTCGATGGCGTCCTGCAGGAACTTGTCGATGAGCAGCGGGGAGGGCAGGCGTCCGGACACGACCGTGTCGGCCTTTGGCCTCGTCGAGCGCACGGTTGACGTACTTTGGTCAACTGGGCGTCGTCGTAGACGATTTCCATGCCGCGTCCGCCGAGGACGTAACTGGGGCGCACGAGCACCGGATAGCCGATGTTGTGGGCGGCCTCGCGGGCCTCTTCGAGCGACAGCGCGGTGCCGTAGCGCGGCGCGTTCATGTGCTCGCGGCGCAGCACCTCACCGAACAGCTCGCGGTTCTCGGCCAGGTCGATGGACTCCGGGGTGGTGCCCAGGATCGGCACGCCGGCGGCCTTGAGTCGCGCGGCCAGCGACAGCGGCGTCTGGCCGCCGAGCTGGACGATGACGCCCTTGACCGGGCCCATCTTCTTCTCGGCCTCATAGATCTCCAGCACGTCCTCGAAGGTGAGCGGCTCGAAGTACAGCCTGTTGGAGGTGTCGTAGTCGGTGGAAACGGTCTCGGGGTTGGAGTTGACCATGATCGTGTCATAGTCCTTGCCGAGCTCCTGCACCGCGTGCACGCAGGTGTAGTCGAACTCGATGCCCTGCCCGATGCGGTTCGGGCCGGAGCCGAGGATGATGACAGCCTCGCGGTCGCGCTTGCGCAGCTCGGTCTCGTCGGCGTAGCAGGAGTAGTAGTACGGCGTGACCGCGTCGAACTCGGCGGCGCAGGTGTCGACGGTCTTGTAGACCGGGCGCAGGCCGTAGGTCCAGCGCAGCTCGCGAATCGTGTTCTCGCCCTCGTCACCGAGATTGCGCAGGTGGGCGATTTGCAGGTCGGACAGGCCGGCGAGCTTCGCCTTCTTCAGCAGCTTGGCGGTGAGTTTCTCGGCGTCGCGCACTTCCATCGCGGTCTGGTTGATGAGGGCCAGCTGCTTGACGAACCACGGGTCGATCTTGGTGGCGTCGAAGATCTGCCGTTCGGTGGCGCCGCCCCACAGAGCGCGCTGAATCTGCAGATAGCGGTGCTCGGTCGGCACGGTGATGGCCTTGAGCAGTTCGGCGACCTCGGCTTCGTCCGGCTTGTCACCATCCCAGCTGAAGCCCATGTGGCGCTTGTCGATGGAGCGCATGGCCTTGCCCAGCGACTCCTGGAAGTTGCCGCCGAGTGCCATGGCCTCGCCGACGGACTTCATCGACGTGGTCAGACGCGGGTCGGCGCCGGGGAACTTCTCGAACGCGAAGCGCGGCACCTTGGTGACCACGTAGTCGAGGGTCGGCTCGAAGGAGGCCGGGGTCGAGCGGGTGATGTCGTTGCGGATCTCGTCGAGGGTGTAGCCGAGCGCCAGCTTGGTGGCGATCTTGGCGATCGGGAAGCCGGTCGCCTTGGATGCCAGCGCGGGAGGAACGGGAGACGCGGGGGTTCATCTCGATGACGATGATGCGGCCCGTCTCGGGGTGAATCGCGAACTGGATGTTACAGCCGCCGGTGTCCACGCCAACGGCGCGGATGACGGCGATACCGATGTCGCGCAGCTTCTGGTATTCGCGATCGGTCAGGGTGAAGCAGGGGGCCACGGTGATGGAGTCACCGGTGTGCACGCCGACCGGGTCGACGTTCTCGATCGGGCAGACGACCACGACGTTGTCGTTGCGGTCGCGCATCAGTTCGAGCTCGAATTCCTTCCAGCCTTCGATGCCCTCCTCCAGCAGTACCTCGTCGGTCGGCGAGTAATGCAGGCCGGCGCCGGCGATGCGGTGCAGCTCCTCCTCGTCGTGCGCGATGCCGGAGCCGAGGCCTCCCATGGTGAAGCTCGGGCGCACCACCAACGGGTATCCGAGTTCGGCGGCGACGGCGTCCACTTCCCTTCATGGAGTGGGCAACTTCGGAGCGTGCGGATTCGGCGCCCGCCTCGTCGACGACCTTCTTGAACAGCTCGCGGTCCTCGCCGCGGTCGATGGCGTCAAGGGGAGGCGCCGATCAGCTCGACGTTGTAACTTCTTGAGCACACCGGCCTCGCCGAGCGCCATCGCGGCGTTCAGTGCGGTCTGGCCACCCAGGGTGGGCAGCAGGGCGTCGGGGCGTTCCTTGGCGATGATCTGCTCAAGGATGGGCGTGGCGATCGGCTCGATGTAGGTGGCGTCGGCCATCTCCGGGTCGGTCATGATCGTGGCCGGGTTGGAGTTCACGAGGATGACGCGGATGCCCTCTTCGCGCAGCACGCGGCACGCCTGGGTGCCGGAGTAGTCGAACTCGGCCGCCTGCCCGATCACGATCGGGCCGGAGCCGATGACCATCACTGACTTGATGTCGGTGCGTTTAGGCATTGCGGTTTTCCTCCTTGGACGTCTTCATCAGATCGACGAAACGGTCAAACAGATATGCGGCGTCGTGCGGGCCGGCCGCCGCCTCGGGATGGTACTGCAGGATACCCTGCCAGCGCCCGGAAAGAAGCGTGTGGAACAGCAGGGAAGATCTATCCGAATGATCCGCTTTTGCCCCCTGCGGTTCTGGAAAGAAATATAAGCAGTGCCATGGCAGAATTAAATAAAAATGACGGTGTGCCCAAGGCATTTACCGGTTTTAATAAAAACGCCCAAAATAAAAAGAAAGAAGGTGAAGCTGTGGTTGAGTTAGATAATTTAAATATACGTTATCAACGTATGACAAACCATTAGTGGAAGTGAGGGAGTCACTTTTGACCTGGATAATAAGGGCAGACGAATCGATGAATTAGATAAATCCATGGAGGAGCCGGGATTCTGGGACAATCCTGAGAAATCCCACCAAATGGTGCAGGAGGCCAAGAACTTGAAGGACGATACCGGAGATATCTACCGGGACTGGAACAGGAGTACGAAGATATCCAGGTGATGATCCAGATGGGATATGAGGAAAATGACGCGTCCCTGATCCCGGAGATCCAGGAAATGCTGGATCATTTTCGAGAAAACCTGGAGAAAATGCGCATGGAAAGCCCTTTTGTCCGGCGAATACGATGGCTAAAACAACGCCATTTTGCGCCTGAACGCGGGCGCGGGCGGCACGGAGTCCTGCGACTGGTGCAGCATGCTCTACCGTATGTACTGCCGCTGGGCGGAGCAAGAGGGCTTTTCGACGAGGTCCTGGACTTATCTGGACGGCGATGAGGCGGGCATTAAGTCTGTCACCATCCAAGTGAACGGGGAAACGCCTACGGCTATCTGTCCGAGCACGGCGTGCACCGTCTGGTGCGAATCTCGCCCTTCAACGCGGCGGGCAAGCGCCAGACTTCCTTTGTATCCTGCGATGTCATGCCGGATATCGAGGAAGATCTGGATGTGGAGATCAATGACGACGATCTTCGGATCGATACGTACCGCTCCAGCGGTGCGGGCGGACAGCATATCAATAAGACGTCTTCCGCGATCCGCATCACACATCTTCCGACCGGCATCGTGGTGACCTGCCAGAACGAGCGGTCCCAGTTCCAGAACAAGGATAAGGCCATGCAGATGCTGAAAGGCCAAGCTGTATATGCTCAAACAGCAGGAGAATGCGGAGAAGCCGTCCGACATCCGCGGTGATGTCAAGGACAATCGGCTGGGGGAACCAGATCCGCTCCTACGTGCTCCAGCCCTACACCATGGTCAAGGACCACCGGACCGGCGAGGAAGCGGTAATGTGGACGCGGTGCTGGACGGCAGGGCTGATCCGTTCATCAGCGCCTACCTGCGCTGGATGAGCCTGGGGCTGTCCCAATAAGACCGTCGCAAGGCAAGGCATCCGCAGGATTAATTTTTGATTCTTTTAGAAAAGCAGAGTGTATGCAAGAAAAAGCTTGCGCTCTGCTTTTTTTTTAGCTTTTCTCTCATATGAGCACAAATGTTCATGATAGACGAACATGTAAAGAAGAGACTGCCCTTTATGGCAGGGATTTTCGGGAGGATTTATGATGCCGGAAGAGAAAAAGCAAATATTTTGTGGTAAAACAGAAAGCGGTGCCGGAGGTATTGTTGAAGGTTGTGGAAGCCAAGAAGCTTCTGGAATCGGAGCGTGTGCTGACCGTTCAGGAGGCAACTGAGCGTGTGGGCATCAGCCGCAGTTCTTTTTACAAATATAAAGAAGATATTTTCCGTTTTATGACAACACGAAGGGAAAAACCGTTACCTTTGTGGTGCAGATGGACGATGAGCAGGGCCTGCTTTCTGACCTGCTTCACATTGTGGCAGTGTACAAGGCCAACATCCTGACCATTCACCAGAGTATTCCGGTTAACGGTGTGGCAACACTGACTCTGTCTGTGGAAGTCAAGGACAATACGGGGAATATTTCCAAAAATGGTGGAAGAGATTGAAGAACAGGACGGCATCCATTATGTGAAGATTGTTTCCAGGGAGTAGAAGCTGCCTGGGGTTACGGATATCCGTTTCCTGAACGGGAAGGAAACATAACACGGCTGTCTGCAGAACTGTGGACGGCAGCAAAATAACAGAAAGAAAAGTGAGGACAGAGCAATGGTACAGGTAGCAATCATGGGATATGGCACAATTGGTTCCGGAGTAGCGGAGATTTTAGCCCAGAACGGGAGCAGATCACAAATGGCTGCGGACAGGATGTGGCTCTGAAGTATGTTCTGGATCTTCAGGATTTCCCGGAAGCCCGGTGGAGGATAAGATCGTACACGATTTTTCCGTGATCGAGAAGGATCCGGAAGTCAGCGTGGTAGTAGAGACCATGGGCGGACTGAATCCGGCTTACCCGTTTGTAAAGGCAAGCCTATTAGGCCGGCAAGCATGTGGTAACCTCAACAAAGCGCTGGTGGCAGCTATGGAACCGAGCTTCTTGCCATTGCGAAGGAGAAGAACGTGAATTTCTTCTTTGAAGCCAGTGTAGGAGGCGGCATCCCGATTATCCGTCCGCTGTACCGCTGCTTAAAGGGTGAGAAGATCCTGAAATCACCGGCATTTTAAACGGCACCACCAACTATATCCTTACGAAGATGGATAAAGAAGGAGCTTCCCTTTGAGGCCGTATTAAAAGAGGCTCAGGATTTGGTTACGCAGAGCGCAATCCGGAGGCAGATGTAGAGGTTACGATACCTGCCGCAAGATCGCCATCTTCACTTCTATGGCAACTGGAAAAAGAAGTGAACTACGAGGACATCAGCACCGAGGGTATCACAAAGATCACGGACGTGGACTTTAAATACGCGGAGAAAATGGGAACCTCGGTGAAGCTGTTCGGAACCAGCCGTCTGGACGGAGATGAGGTTCATGCATGGGTGGCTCCGGTCATGATTGGCAAGGATCATCCGCTGTATGCAGTCAATGATGTGTTTAACGGCATCATGGTAAAGGGGCAACATGCTGGGAACCTCCATGTTCTACGGAAGCGGAGCCGGAAAGCTCCCGACCGCCAGCGCTGTCATTGCGGATATCATGGAAGCGGTTGAGAATGCAGATCACAATGTACCGCTGGGATGGACCAGCGAACGCCTGACCATCGCAGACCAGAAGACCTCCGTACACCGCTACTTTGTACGTGTAGAGGGAAGCGGGGGCAGAACTGGAGCAGAAAGCAGCCGCATCCTTCGGCGGAGCCGAGGTAGTAAAGCTGGACAGCCTGACCGATGAGTTTGCGCTGCTGACCGGAGAGATGAGCGAGGCAGCATACGCAGAGGCTGCGCTGCAGCGTTTGAGAAGACCGCGAAGATCCGCCAGAGAATCCGTGCGGGAGTTCTAAATAAAAATTTATTCCCGTACAGAAAATGCCAGGTGGCGCCAATTCGGTGCCCCCCTGCATTTCGTTACTTCATAACTGTTCAGTCCCCTCACAGTTATGGGCAAAAATCCATTGAAAATTGCCTTCGGCAATAGGATTTTTGCCTGCAAGCCCATGTTTTCATACGGTCAGCGCAGTGAATGCGCAGACCTACTGAACAGTTACGTTACTTCATATCATTGTTTTACTGTGCTGCGGGCATTGCCCCGTTCAGGATTTCCTGAGCCTGGTGGTAGATCTGGCGGATCAGGTCTGCGTTGGCGGGATCCTGGGCTACATGGTAGACCAGCATATACTGGAAAAAAAGATAAAGAAGCTCAGCAGAATGCAGAAAATTCCGATGACGAATCCGGCAATTCCGGAGCCGGTGAAATGGCGGTCTCTCCGGGACAGCCATGCACTTAAGGCTGCTGAGGATCCAAGTATGATCTGGACCGGCGGGTAAAACCAGCTGAAGATTCCGAAGATGCCAAGAAACAGGCTGGTTCTGGCAAGTCTATTGGGGGCGGGGCGTCTTGCTCCGGTATTCTGTTCCATATGAATTCCTCCGTAAGTATCGATGAAAAATGACATTCCTAATCATAACACGAAAATAAAAAAGCCTCAAGGGAGAATACCGAACAGCTTGCGCCGCATCTGGTTATGGATTATAATGGGGGATACAGCTTAAAGAAAAAGGAGTTTTTACACTAGATGGATATTTTTAAAATATTGCAGGATGAGCTGCAGATTGGATATAAGCAGGTGGAGGCAGCGGTTCAGCTGATCGACGAAGGAAAACACCATTCCGTTCATTGCCCGTTACCGCAAAGAGGCAACCGGTTCTTTGAATGACGAGGTGCTCCGAAACCTGACGAGCGTCTGCGTTACCTGCGCAACCTGGAGGAAAAAAAGGAACAGGTGCTCCACGATCCGGGATCAGGAAAGCTGACACCGGAGCTGGAACAGCAGATTCAGGCAGCCATGACCATGGTAGCACTGGAAGATCTGTACCGCCCGTACCGTCCGAAACGCCGCACCCGTGCAACCATTGCGAAGGAAAAGGGACTGGAACCGCTTAGCCAGCCTGATTCTTCACAGGAGGCGAAAATGAACCGTTTCTCCTCTGGAAGAAGCAAAAAACTATGTCAATCCGGAAAACGAGGTTCCGGACTGTGGCGTTAAACGGCGCAAAAGATATCCTTGCGGGAGCGCATCTCCGATCAGGCCCCATATCCGTGAACTTATCCGCCGTGCCACCACGGTCAGGGATTATCTGCTGCCAAAGATGAAAAGCCGAATCGGTCTATGAAATGTATTATGATTTCAATGAAGGACTCTCCAAACTGGCAGGACACCGCATTCTTGCCATCAACCGCGGAGAAAAAGAAAATTTCTCACAGTAAAAATTGAAGCTCCGACCGATCGTATCCTTTCCTATCTTGACCGGAAAATAATTACGAATCCTCAGGCTTTCACCGCACCGGTGCTGCATGAGGTTGCTGGAGACAGCTACCGCCGCCTGATTGCACCTGCCATTGAGCGCGAAATCCGCAGATCTGTTTACGGAAAAGCCGAGGCGGTGCCATCCGTGTATTCGGCAAAAACTTAAAACAGCTTTTGATGCAGCCTCCCATCGCCGGACATGTAGTGCTCGGCTGGGATCCGGCGTTTCGTACCGGCTGTAAGCTTGCTGTTGTGGATGCGACCGGAAAGGTACTGGATACGAAGGTCATTTATCCGACTGCACCTCAGAAACCGCGTGGAAGAAGCCAAAGCGGTACTGAAAAAAACTGATCGAAAAAATACCATATTTCGTTATCTCCCTGGGAAACGGCACTGCGAGCCGCGAGTCTGAGCAGATCATCGTACAGCTTCTCAAAGAGATTCCGGAACCGGTTCAATACATCGTCAACGAAGCGGGCGCATCGGTTTATTCTGCCAGCAAGCTGGCAACGGAAGAGTTCCCACAGTTTGACGTGGGACAAAGAAGTGCGGCTTCGATCGCACGCCGTCTGCAGGATCCGCTTTCCGAGCTGGTAAAGATCGATCCCAAATCCATCGGTGTCGGACAGTATCAGCATGATATGAACCAGAAAAAACTTACCGAAGCGCTGGATCATGTCGTGGAAGACTGCGTAAACCGGGTAGGTGTGGACTTAAATACCGCATCCGCTTCCCTGCTGGAGTATATTTCCGGTGTCTCCAAAGCCATTGCGAAAAAATATCGTGGCATACCGGGAAGAGAATGGTGCCTTCAACGAATCGCAAACAGCTCTTTGAAAGGTGGCAAAGCTTGGACCGAAAGCCTTTGAGCAGTGTGCGCCGGTTTCATGCGCATCAACGGCGGGGACAATCCACTGGATATGACTTCCGTGCATCCGGAAAGCTACGAAGGGCAGTAGAGGCGCTTTTTAAAAGCTTTGGACATGCCGGAGGGATCATTGCCGCGGGCGGATTAAATATCCGCTTGACGGAAGGTGCGGATACGGCAAAAGCTGGCAGAGGAGCTTGGCCTTGGCGAGATACCCTTAAAGGATATCGTAAAGGAACTGGAAAAACCTGCCAGAGATCCACGTGACGAGATGCCGAAAACCGATCCTCCGTACCGGATGTCCTGGAGATGAGGGATCTGGCCCCGGGCATGGTCTTAAAAGGGAACGGTCCGCAATGTCATTGACTTTGGCGCGTTTGTGGACATTGGTGTGCATCAGGATGGCCTGGTCCATATTTCCGAGATGACAGACCGCTACATCAAGCATCCTCTGGGAGGCAGTCAGTGTCGGTGATATCGTAGAAGTCAAGGTGTTAAGCGTAGATCTGAACAAGAAGCGCATTGCCCCCTGACCATGAAGCTGTAGGGAAAGGAGCGGTGATTGCCGATGGAAAATGAAACCAATGTAACCAGTGAAGTCAGGGAGACAGTCCGGACTGGAAAAAAAACGGTGGATGTGACTTTGCACATTACAGCGAAGGATCTGTGGATCTTTTCCATGTATCATGCTAATGCCGGTTTTATGGGAATGTTTAATATTCTGTTTTCCCTGGCGGCTCTGTATCTTCTGATCTTTCGCTGGGGCAGCACAACGGTGCCTTACAGAATCCTGCTGGTGGTGTGTGCTCTGATGTTTACAGTATGGCAGCCGTTTCTTCTCTGGCTGAAAGCCGGAAAAACAGGCGAAACGTCCTGCGGTGAAAACACCGATGCGCCTGGTGTTTACGGATGAGAAGCTGACTGTAAGCCAGGCGGAAAATTCAGCTGATTTTAACTGGGAGGAGATGGGCCGCCTGGACGCAAGAAACCAGCCATGTATATTCTCTATATGGACCGGGTTCATGCGTACCTGATTCCGAAAACAGCTTTGGCTGAACAGGAAGAAGCATTCCGGGAACTGGTAACCGCGCATCTTCCGAAGGAAAAGACGGAGGAAAATCTGATGGAATATAAAAGCAACAGCCCGGAAGAAACCTTTGCCCTGGGGAAAGCAGCTGGGGGAACAGGCTAAACCGGGGAGAAGTATACTGCCTGGATGGAGATCTTGGCGTGGGCAAGACCATTTTTTACCAGGGATTTGCTGCGGGCCTTGGCATTGATGAGCCGGTTAACAGCCCGACCTTTACCATTGTGCAGCAGTATGACAGCGGACGCCTTCCCCTGTATCACTTTGATGTGTACCGCATCGGGGATGTCAGCGAGATGGATGAGATTGGCTATGAGGACTGCTTTTTACGGAGAGGGTGTCTGCCTGATCGAGTGGTCCCAGCTCATTCCGGAGATTCTTCCGGACGAGGTAATCCGTATCCGCATTGAAAAAGACCTGGAACAGGGATTTGATTACCGTAAGATAACGGTGGAGGGATTAGGATGAAGATACTTGGAATAGAAAGTGCGTCACTGGTGGCTTCCGTGGCTGTAGTGACCGATGGCCTGGTGACAGCGGAGTATACCGTGGATTTAAAAAGACCCATTCCCAGACGCTGCTGCCCATGATTGATGAGGTGACCCGCATGCTGGATCTGGATCTGCATGAGGTGGATGCCATTGCGGTATCCGGCGGACCGGGTTCCTATACCGGCCTGCGCATTGGCTCCCGCAACAGCAAAGGGCCTGGGCCTGGCGCTGGAAAAACCTTTGATCCATGTTCCGACCATGGATGCCATGGCTTACAATTTATATGGAACCTCCGCGCTTATCTGCCCGGTCATGGATGCCAGAAGAGGCCAGGTTTATACCGGACTCTATCATTATGAAAAACCTTTGAGGTTGTAAAGTCGCAGTGCGGCATGGACATTCACGAGCTGATAAAAGAACTGAATGAAACGCGGGGGCGCGTGATCTTTTTAGGGGACGGTGTGCCGGTGAATGAGAAAATTATCCGGGAAGAGATGACCGTACCGTTCTCCTTTGCCCCCCGGGCCCAGACAAACCGCCAGCGCGGTGCCAGTGTGGCTGCTCTTGGAAGCGTGTACTTTGCGGAAGGAAAGACTGTGTCCGCCATGGACCACGCGCCGGATTACCTGCGCAAAGCCCAGGCAGAGCAGGGAACTGGAAGAGGCAAAACGTCAGGGAAAAGACCGATGAGCTGGCAGCAGGCCTGGCGTTGGAACAGGAGATGCGCAGTGATCCGCTGCATGGAGGAGCGGGATCTTCCGGCCATCGCAGAACTGGAAAAACTCTGCTTTTCGGAAAGCTGGTCCTATTCCATCCTGGAAGCCGGAATCCCAGTCCCTACGATGTGTATTATGTATTTGAACAGGAAGAAAAAATTCTTGGCTACTGCAACCTGCGGGTGCTGGCCGGGGAGGGGAAGTGCAGCGTATTGCCGTACATCCGAAAGCCGCCGCCTGGGGCTTGGCAGAAAAATGATGGATGCGATGGTAGAGTATGCTATCCGGGAAGGTGCTTATGCCATCAGCCTGGAGGTGCGCGAGAGGCAACCTTGCGGCCCGGAACCTGTATGAATCCTACGGTTTTGCCGCAGAGGCAGTGCGAAAAGCCTACTATCATAACCCGACCGAGGATGCTCTCATCATGTGGAAGCGGGATCTGCCGGAAAAAATTACCACTTAAAATCGCGAATATTTCTGTTTATAATGTAGGGGACGCGGCGTCTGTGCCGTGTCCCCCTGTTTTGTGAAAAATACCGGAGAAAAAATCCGGCGCCGCCCCGAATCAGGCAGCACAGCAGGTGGAATATGTGAAAAAAAAGAAAAGGCGAGGAATCAACATGAGAAAATATCAGAAAAAATGGAATACTGGAAAGTGTAGTCTGCAACGGCTGCGGAAAGAAGCTGGTGGTAGAGCGTGGAATCCTGCCGGGAAGGCGGCTTTGCCGTACATTATCCGTGGGATTATTTTTTCGAAAAAGACGGCGAAATCCACCACTGGGATCTGTGTGAGGACTGCTATGACAGTTTGATCCGCCAGTTTGTGATTGCTCCGGAAATCGAGGAAGCGGTTGAATTCATGTAAACGCTATGCTATGATATCAGCATCAAATGAAATGAGGTTAATCGGTTTATGTTAGATATCTGTTTACTGGGAACCGGCGGAATGATGCCGCTGCCATATCGGTGGCTGACTGCGATGATGGCGCGTTGTGACGGCAGCAGTCTTCTGATCGACTGCGGAGAAGGAACGCAGGTGGCGCTGAAAGAAAAGGATGGAGCCCAAAGCCTATCGACGTGATCTGTTTTACTCATTTTCATGCAGATCATATCAGCGGACTTCCAGGGCTTCTTCTCACGATGGGCAACGCAGAGCGCACGGAACCGGTAACGCTGATCGGGACCAAAGGGCCTGGAGCGCGTGGTGAACGCGCTGCGCACCATTGCGCCGGAGCTTCCATTCCAGTTAAAGTTTATCGAGCTGGCGGAGAACCGGAACCAGTTTCAGATCGGGCCTTACGTGATTGATGCCTACCGGGTAAACCATAATGTGGTCTGCTATGGCTATTCTATTTCCATTCCGCGGGCGGGCCGTTTTGATGTGGAACGGGCCAAGGAGCAGAATGTGCCGATGAAGGCATGGAGCCGTCTGCAGAAAGGCGAGACGCTGGAGCTTGACGGTGTGACCTACACACCGGATATGGTGCTGGGACCGGACCGCAAGGGACTGAAGGTTACCTACTGTACTGACACCAGGCCGGTGCCGGTCATTGCGGAGTACGCGGACCATGCGGATCTCTTTATCTGCGAGGGGCATGTACGGCGAGGATGGCAAAGAGGCGAAGGCCAGAGAGAGTACAAGCACATGACCATGTACGAGGCAGCAAACCTGGCGAAGGAGGCACAGCCTGCAGAAATGTGGCGCTGACCCAGTACGGCCCGTCCTTAAACCGGCCGGACGAGGTTATTGACAAAGTACGGGAAATCTTTCCGGGAGCGAAGACAGCGCGGGATGGCTGGACCCGTGAGCTGACCTTTGATGAGGAGTAAGACAAATGATGGATACAGAGAAAAATAAATGAAGAAACGGAAATGAAGGATACACTGATTCTGGCAATTGAGAGTTCCTGCGATGAGACACGGCAGCTTCCGTGGTAAAGAACGGCCGCGAGGTGCTTTCCAACGTGATCTCATCCCAGATTGCCCTGCACACGCAGTTTGGCGGGTAGTTCCGGAGATTGCTTCCAGAAAAACACATTGAGAAGATCAATCAGGTGGTGACCCAGGCGTTGGAAGACGCAAAGTGACGCTGGCAGATGGGGATGCCATTGGCGTGACCTATGGCCCAGGTCTGGTGGTGCCCTGTTTTGGTTGGCGTGGCTGAGGCAAAGCCATTGCCTTTGCGGCAAAAAACCGCTGGTGGGCGTGCACCACATAGAAGGGCATGTGTCTGCAAACTTTATTGAAAATCCGGATTTGAGCCGCCCTTTGTGTGCCTGATCGTCTCCGGCGGACACACCCATCTGGTGATCGTAAGGATTACGGGGAATTTGAGATCATTGGCCGCACCATGGACGATGCGGCGGGAGAGGCCTTTTCGATAAGGTGGCCCGCGCCGGTGGGACTGGGATATCCCGGGTGGCCCAAGGTGGACAAAACCGCCAAAGAGGGCAATCCCCATGCCATTGAGTTCCCGCGGGCGAAGGTGGGAGGGCTCTCCTTATGATTTCAGTTTCAGCGGCTTAAAGTCTGCTGTGCTGAATTACATTAACAAAGCCCATATGACCGGCGAAGAGATTAACGTACCGGATCTGGTTGCGTCTTTCCAGAATGCAGTCGTGGAGGCCCTGGTGAGTCGCGCGGTCCTGGCAGCGAAGGAATATGGTTATGACAAGCTGGCCATTGCCGGCGGCGTGGCGTCAACTCTGCGTGGGCAGCCATGCAGGAGGCCTGTGACAAGGCACATATCCGGTTCTATCATCCGTCTCCATCTTCTGTACGGATAACGCGGCCATGATTGGCTGTGCGGCCTACTATGAGTACAAGAAGGGAACGCGCCATGGCTGGGACTTAAATGCAGTCCCGAATTTAAAAGCTCGGTGAACGATAAGATAAAAATAGAAAAAGGATCGAAAAGAAGAACTATTATGATTGATACATTTCGGATCGGCGCGGTCATCCTGGCCGGAGGCCGGGGCAGCAGGATGCACAGTGATATCCAGAAGCAGTATATGCTTTTAGATGGCAGACCGCTGATTTCGTACGCCCTGGAAGCATTTGAACAAAGCTGCGCGGATGAGCTGGTGCTGGTGACCGGTGCCGGAGAAGCAAGTCCTTTGTGCAGAAGGAAATCCTGCCACCCCTTGGCCTTACCAAGCTGCGCGCTGCATTGTGACCGGAGGAAAAGAACGATATCATTCGGTTTATGAGGGATTAAAAAGCATTACGGAACTGTGACTACGTGCTGATTCATGACGGCGCAAGGCCTCTTGTGACGGAAGCAGTCATTTCCCGGCTGTGCAGGCGGCTGTGCAGAATGACGCGCAGTGTGGGGGAATGCCGGTGAAGGATACCATCAAGGTGGCAGACGCATGGCTTTGCGGAGTCTACACCGGACCGTTCCCTGCTGTGGCAGGTACAGACACCCCAGGCATTTGCCTATCCCCTGGTGCGCGGCGCCTATGACCGCCTGATGGCAGATGAGACATTGCAGAAGGGAATCACGGACGATGCCATGGTGGTGGAGCACTTAAGCGGCACAAAGGTGCGCCTGGTGGAAGGAAGCTATGAGAATTTAAAGGTGACCACACCGGAAGATCTGGTTCTGGCAGAGGCTTTATTAAAAAACGCTTTGAATCCGTAAATGACGGGAAAAACTTTATTTTTCAAACCGATTGGAAAAAATGCTGAAAAATACGAAAAACAGCTAAAGAAAGTTAACAAAATAACGAAGAATTATCATGGAAAGTGCTTGTATATTTTGAAAAATGATGCTATACTCTGTAATAGCTGATGAAATAAAATATACACATTGCATAGAGAGAATAGAGCAGCGCAGGTGTAGGACATTTCTTTTAGAGTCCATGTGGAACGTAAGGTGTCGTACGACTGCGCTATTTTTTGCTTAAAAGCAGTGTATATTTCTTATCTATGAAAACGTCCGGTTAACACAGAACCGGACAATTATAAGAAAACGGAGGAAATGTGTATGAAGAAAAAAAATCGCATTGCTGCTCAGCGTTGCCATGCTGACAGCATCCCTGGCAGGCTGCGGCGGAAAGTCCGGTTCTACATCGGCCCCGGCCGGTGACTCTGGTTCAGCAACGACAGAGGCAGGAGGCACTGCTGCAGGCGGTCACAAAGACACCCCTGGTTATCGGTACCGATGCTGACATCAATAATCTGGATCTGCAGCAGCAGCAGGACCAGATCAACAACATCGTATTAAAAAGAATACTCATCAGACCCTGGTATTCTTCAACAATGGTTTCCCCAGGGAGACGAGCGATTCGGTCCGTGCCCTGGCTACCTCCTCCTGGGAGTTCAAGGATGACACCCATATTGTGATGCACCTGCGGGACGACGTTTATTTTAACGACGGCAACAAGACTCCTATGACCGCAGAGGATGTCAAATTCACTCTGGATATGGCAACCGGCAACATGGTAGCATCCGTTCTGGCCGGCTATGTTGGCTGTACCGTAATTGATGACTACACCATCGAGATTGAGATTGAGAAATACAACAACGAGCTCATCCAGTCCCTGGCATCCGTTCCGTTATCCATCCAGTCCAAGAAAGCTTACGACGACGGCGTAGAGGATCCGTATTACATCGGTACCGGCCCGTACAAGTTCGACGAGTGGGTAGAAGGTGAGTACTGCCGCCTGGTTAAGGTTGACGATTACTGGGGCAACGATCTCCCGGCAGACGACAATCTGGCTCCTGGCGTAGCAGAGACCATTGAGTTCCGCCCGTACATCGAGGCATCCTCCCGTGTTATGGCACTGCAGGCAGGCGAGATTGACGTTTGTGTAAACCCGCCGATCAACGAGCTGCAGTACTTAGAGGATGATGACAATATCACCGTTTACGAGCAGACCGGGACCCGTCTCTTCTACTTCGCATTCAACGTAGAAAGAGCCGTGGAACAACCAGACCTTAAGACAGGCTGTTGCATGCGCGATCGATCGTGATGCAGTCCTGAGGCAGCTGTATACGGCAAGGGAACACTGCAGACCACCATCTTAAACCGCGGCCTGTGGGGCTTCTATGATGACATGGATGGCTTCGACTTACGATGACACAGAGCAAAAATCCTTAATGGCAGAGGCTGGTTACCCGGACGGCGGCATCAGCACCACCTTTAACCTACGCATCCGGCGCTCCGTACGAGCAGATCGCAACCATCATTCAGGCAAACCTGGCAGAACATCGGCGGCATCCGGCAGCAACCCTGGAGATGAGCATCGCAACCTTAAAATCCACCTGTAGACGGCAATCCAGGAACTGTTCCTGTGGAGATGGAACGAGGAATTCCGGTTGACTTCGTATACCGTGACCTGTTCTACATCGAAGTTCCGGTTCCAACTATCATCACTATTCCGATCCTAAGGCAGATGAGATGAGTCGACATCGTAGCAACGCGAAAAAGATCAGGACAAACGCCCGCTGAGACCGCAAAGGTTTCGCAGACCTGCGCCAGGCGGGTACTGCCCGCAGGTTTCAGATTATACATTGCAAACCTGGTAGTTCTGCTTCGGAACCTTCGAAGAGGTTTTTCCAGTACGCCTACAGCGGCGGCAACACGACTGGCGTCATGCATACATCGCAGGTAAAGAGAAGCAAAGGCATAATGGCTGAAAAAACTTGCAGGGCAAAAAGCCCCGCAAGTTTCCATATGAAATCATGATCATCATAAAAAAAAGGAGCGACGAGCAAATGCTGAAATACATTGGAAAAGACTTATCATGCTGATCCCGGTTATTCTGAAGTAACCTCATTTCTGATCTTCTGGGCCATGAGCCTGACCGGCGGCGACCCGGCGTTAATGCTTGCGGGTGATAACGCAAAAGCCGGAACAGATTGAGCAGATCCGTGAAGACGCTTGGTTGAATGATCCGTTTATCGTACGTTATGGAAACTATATGAAAAGGCATGCTGACTGGTGATATGGGTAAGTCCTATGTGACCAAGCAGGATGTATTTAAGACCATGGAGCGTCTTCCGAAATACCCTGATGCTGGGCGAACCGCCGTGCTCGTGCTGTAGTGGTATCCCTGCCGCTTGGTATTTACTGCGATACACCAAAATACATGGAAGGATACAGCGGGTATGATATTTGCCCTGTTCGGCACGTCCATGCCAAACTTGCTGGTTGACTCATGCTGATCATCATATTTTCACTGAAGCTGGGTCTGTTTCCAACGGGCGGTAAAGGCGGGCTGAGACAGCCTGGTGCTGCCGGCAGTGACCGTAGGCTTCGGACTGGCTGCACTCATTACCAGAACGACACGCTCCTCCATGCTGGATGTACTCCGTCAGGATTACATGACTACCGCGCGGGCAAGGGCTGTTCAGAGAAGCAGGTCATCACCGTACACGGTTTAAAGAACGCGTTGATCCCGATCATCACTGCGATCGGTCTGCAGATGTCTCTGGTTATTACAGGCTCCGTTCTGGCAGAGACGGTATTCTCCTGGCCGGGCATCGGACGTCTGGTATATGACTCCATCTCCAAGCGTGATACCCCGATGGTTACAGGAGCGATCATTATGTGCTCCATCCTTATGTGTATCATCAACCTGGTGGTAGACTTAATCTACGCATTCTTTGACCGAGAATCAAAGCACAGTACAGTAAGAAGGGGGGTGATCACATGGCACAGGCAAGCGAAATCAAAAAACAGTATAAAAAACGGACGCTGTTTCAGGAGACCTGGCGGCGTCTGACTAAGAACCGCGGCGCCATGCTGGGACTGGCTTTTCTTAGTACTGCTGGTACTGGCAGCGGCACTCAGCCCGGTCATCTTCGATTATGAGAAAGACGTTATTGGCCAGAACATGCAGGACCGTCTGATGGGACCGTGCGCGGCTCACTGGTTTGGAACCGATGAATACGGCCGTGACTTATTTGCCCGTATTATTTACGGCGCGCTATTCCTGATCATCGGTGTTGGTTCCGTAGTGCTGGGCCTTCTCGTCGGAACCATCCCCTGGGTTCCCAGGCAGGCTTCAAGGGGCGGAATTACCGATTCCATCATCATGCGCGGCATTGATATTTTCTATTCCATTCCGAACATCATGACAGCGGTAGTTATTGTATCTCTGTTAGGGACCGAGCACAGGTGAACCTGATGATCGCGCTGGCCTTCTCCTGCGCCAGCAGTTTTGCGCGTATCGTGCGCGCTTCCGTTATGACCATTCGTGATCAGGAGTATGTGGAATCCTCCTACGCCATGGGACTGCCGACCTGGAAGATCATCGTAAAGCACATTCTTCCAAACTGCCTTTCCCCCAATCATCGTACAGATCACGCTGCTGATCGGTACTACCATCATCTCGGCTTCTTCCTTAAGCTTCCTTGGAATCGGTGTTCCGGCACCGGCACCGGAGGTGGGGCGCGCTGCTTTCCGCAGGCCCGCAGCCATATCCGTGACGCAAGCTACATGTGTATCATTCCGGGTCTTGCCATTATGTTCACGGTTCTTGCATTGAACCTTCTGGGTGATGGCTTGCGAGATGCGTTGGATCCGAAGCTGAAAAAGTAGGTAATACATAAGATTTAGGAGGAATAGGGTATGGCTGACGAGTTAGTACTTGATATAAAAACCTGGTAGTCCATTATGAGACCGAAGATGCCGATGTCCATGCAGTCAATGGCATTGACCTCTCTATTGCCAAGAAACGGACCTTAGGCCTGGTGGGCGAGGACCGGCGCAGGCAAGACTACCACGGCACTTTCAATTTTGAATCTGGTTCCCAATCCGCCGGGGGGTCATCAAAGACGGCGAGATTAAACTGGATGGAAAAAAGACGTATTGAAAATGACACCGGAAGAGCTGGAAAAGATGCGCGGCAATGAGGTTGCCATGATCTTCCAGGATCCCATGTCTGCCCTGAACCCGGTGATGACCGTGGGAGCCCAGATCATGGAGGTGCTGAAGATCCATCATCCGGAGCAGAGCACTGCTCAACTGGAAGCCCGTGTGGACGAGATGATGGAGTTGGTGGGCATCCCTGCAAAGCGCAAGGTGGAGTATCCACACCAGTTCTCCGGCGGCATGAAGCAGCGGGTGGTGATTGCGATGGCTCTGGCCTGCGAGCCGGAGCTGCTCATCGCTGACGAGCCCACCACCGCCCTGGATGTGACCATTCAGGCCCAGATGCTGGGCCTGATCAACGAACTGCAGAAGCGGCTGAACACCTCCATGATCCTCATTACCCACGATCTGGGTGTTGTGGCCCGAACCTGCGAAAAGGTCATGGTCATGTACGCCGGCGAGGCCATCGAGTACGGCACAGCAGAGGATATCTTTGAGACCACGCAGCGCCACCCTTACACCCAGGGGCTGTTCAACGCCATTCCCAAGCTGGATGAGAACACCAAGCGTCTGGAGGCCATTGAGGGGATGATGGCTGACCCCACCCAGAAGATCGAGGGCTGCCGCTTTGCTGACCGCTGCAAATATGCCACTGCAGCCTGCAAAAAGCCCAGAAGATGCGGGAGGTCACACCGGGCCACTTCATCCGCTGCTGCCGGTTTGATCCGCCGCAGTCCAACACCTGAGCCGGGAGGAAATGACAATGGAAGAAAAGGTTTTGATCGAGGCAAAGAACCTCAAAAAATACTTCAAAGTCGGCGCAAACAGCCAGCTCCATGCGGTGGACGGCGTGAACTTCAAGATCAAGCGCGGTACCACACTGGGCGTGGGTGGGCGAGTCCGGCTGCGGCAAGTCCACGCTGGGCCGCCTGCTGCTGCGGCTCTATGATGTTACCGATGGTCAGATCATCTACGACGGCACCGACATCACAAAACTGAATGCCAAGGAACTCAAGCCCATCCGTGCCCGGATGCAGATGATTTTCCAGGATCCGTCCGGTTCGCTGGATCCCCGCAAGAGCGTGAAGGAACTGATCGGAGAACCGCTGAAGATCTATAAAGCCTGCAAAAACCGTGACGAATACGATGCCCGCATCGCCGAGATCATGGAGACCGTCGGCCTGGATGAGCGTTATGCAGAGAGTTTCAGCCACGACGAGCTGGACGGCGGCCGCCGTCAGCGTATCGGCATCGCCCGCGCATTGGCTATGGACCCGGAGTTTATCATCTGTGACGAGCCGGTGTCCGCACTGGATGTGTCGATTCAGGCGCAGATCTTAAACCTGTTAAAGAAGCTGCAGGCAGATCTGGGACTGACCTATTTTCATCACCCATGACCTGTCGGTGGTCAAATATTTCTCCGATGATATTGCGGTTATGTACCTGGGCCAGATGGTTGAGAAAGCACCGTCTGATGTTCTGTTCCAAATCCGGTGCATCCGTACACCAAGGCGCTGCTTTCCGCAATTCCGCTCCCAATCGTGGGCAAGGAAAACCGGTACGTCAGCTGATCCGCGGCGAGATTACTTCTCCGGTCAACCTGCCGGATGAGTGCCGTTTCATGAAGCGGTGTGACTGCGCGGCAGAGTGCTGCAGGAACGGCAACCCGCAGCTGCGGGAGATTGAGCCAGGCCACTTTTTTTTGCCTGCACCAGAGAGGTGAAATTTAAAAAACAAATTATGACAACTGAATCCATACGCGCGCGAGCATAAGAGGAAGCGTAACCATAAGAGCACAGAACCCATCTGTGTTTTTGGGGGTACGCTTCTTTTTCTTTTAATGGGGCAGGTATGGGGGGAGAAAAATAAAAAGGGGGTATCTGGAATGCTGGGAAGCTCTGGCCGGTACTGGCACAGTTTACAGCTCCGGAACTTTGGGTTCAGGCAGAGTACCTGGTACGCATCCTTGTGGCGGCGTGCCTGGGACTTCTGATTGGAAGCGAGCGGAAAAACCGCAACAAATCAGCGGGCATCCGCACCCATGTGATCGTGGCGCTTGGGGCAGCGCTGATCATGGTCGTTTCCAAATATGGGTTTACCGATGTGGAGAAGGTGGATTCCGCCCGCGTGGCAGCACAGGTAGTCAGCCGTGTCGGTTTCCTGGGTGCCAGGTCATCTTTGTGCGCAACAATCTGGTAAACGGACTGACTACAGCAGCCGGAATCTGGGCAACCGCGGGTAAATGGGCGGCCTGGCCCTGGGAGCCGGCATGTATGTGGTGGGAATCAGCAGTGCCCTGCTGGTCCTGATCATTCAGTTTGTTGATGCACCGCATCGCGTATTTTTGCCGATGTGGCATCAGGCAGTCTGATCCGCATGACCTTGGTGAAGCAGGAAGGCATTGTACGCAGTCCATGGAGGATTATCTCAGAGAGAGAAACTCAGCGTAGTTTCCGTAAAGATCAACAAGACCAAAAGGACGAGGTAAAACTGGAGTTCGATGTGGTTTTCCGCCTGGATATCAGAAATCAAGACTGCTGGCGAGGTTGGTAGAGATGGATGAGGTCCTGGCGGTCAGTGAATAAAAGGATCGCGTTTCATGATACGTGAAACGTGAATAAATGCTGGTCCGCCATGCGGAGCCTGGAACAGGAGACAGGAGTATGAACTGATGAAGCCGGAAATACGATGTAAAAGTCATCAGCGGCGGTGTGATTATGGCTGCGCGGTTGCCAGAGAGCTTTCCAGATATCAGTTAAAGACCTGTGTCGTGGAAGAGGAAGAGGATGTATGTTCCGGAACCTCCAAAGATAGCATTGCAAATATGCATGGCTTTTGGCACAAAGGCTTTCAGAATTCAGCAAGGAGCTAAACATTACAGGCCGGGGTAGTGAGGGGACTTTTCAGAGAACTGGAGCCCTGAAGCACAACAGCTAACTAGGAGGCCTGGCTTAAGGGCTCAATTTGTGAAGGCATACTCCCACTCATCAGGGCTCATTGAAGGCAGACTTGATCAGCCGAGATTTCACAGAGTGCGGCCCAGTTCTGCAAGGCAGCAAACTGAAAGACGGCACAAGGAACTGGTTTGGGCAGGATGGGCAGCAGAGGTTTCAAACTTGATGCAAGAGGGCTTCAGGTTTCGGACTGAAGCCTCAAGACTTTTAGCTTCAAAGAACTCAAAAATAAACTTCGGCTGCTCCTCATGAGTCTCGCTCGAGGCGGGGCTGTGAGACCGTTCACCGAGGACAAGTCTGAACAATATCAGCACCAGCAAAATAGGCATGGAACTTTCATGGAAGGGCTCTGCAGGATATTTGAGAGAATATAAACAGGCATGATATTTATAATCAGGAGGCAGCAGAGAACAGGAATTCTGCTCTAGACTTTGAGACACTAAACTGGGCTTTGGCTCAGTGCACTCTCGGCTTGGTTTCAAACACCAACTTCAAAGAGGAGCTTGACGGACAGAAGGCCATAACCCAGAGGAGGAAGATCCATGCCAGCAAATACCATGGTCATTGATATCAACGAAAAGCGCGAGGTAACCGTCATCAGCCGTGACCACGGCATGGAGACCATTGAGGCCGGTGCGGTAATCCTGGCTATGGGCTGCCGCGAGCGTCCGAGAGGTGCCCTGAACATCCCTGGCTACCGTCCGGCGGGCATCTACTCCGCAGGAACCGCGCAGCGCCTGATGAACATTGAGGGCTACAGCGTTGGTAAGGAGGTTGTCATTCTTGGTTCCGGGGATATCGGCCTGATCATGGCGCGCCGTATGACATTAGAGGGCGCAAAGGTCAAGGTCGTGGCAGAGCTGATGCCGTATTCGGCGGCTTTTAAAAGAGAAATATCGTTCAGTGTCTGGATGACTATGGCATTCCGTTAAAGCTGAGCCATACGGTAGTGGATATTCAGGGCAAGGGCGCGTGACCAGCATTACCCTGGCCGAGGTAGACCGGACAGAAAGCCGATTCCGGGAACCGAGGAACATTATGAAGCCGGTGGATACCCTGGTTGTTATCCGTAGGCCTGATTCCCGGAGAATGAGCTGACCAAAGAGGCCGGCGTGGAGATGAACCGTGTGACCTCCGGACCGGAATGTCAATGACCAGCTGGAGACCAGTGTTGCAGGCGTATTTGCCTGCGGGCAATGTGTACGTAATGCATGATTCTGGTGGACTATGTATCCGAGAGGCTACCTTGGCAGGAACCAATGCTGCAGCCTGTCTTCTGCGCAGAATGGCGAGGCAGCAACAAAGGCAGAGTTCCATGTGGTGACCTGAAAGCAGAAAAACGGCGTGCGCTATACCGTTCCGCAGACGATGGATGTCAACAATATGAGAGTCAGGTTGTTATTGCGTTTCCGCTGTGCCCAACAATACATAATGGCA
>VOFJ01001344.1_pt1 | contig 33152 bp, 62 predicted proteins | sample 5384081 | NCBI WGS metagenome assembly VOFJ01 (sample SAMN12384729, study PRJNA508395) | human gut metagenome | isolation source: healthy gut I | host: Homo sapiens | reverse complement strand
ATATTGCATCTGAGTTTTTCAGGAACAGGTTTAATCTATCATTTCATGCATAATGGTGAGATGGATCATGTTCATGAATTCGAAAGTGTGTTGTTTGAGATTTTGAAAGATCCGGAACATGTAGACATCGTGACAGATTATGGTGAATACTCAGATCAGGAAATTCAAATGGTGAAAGGGATAAAACGAGCAGCGGAATTTGTACAAGCATCACAGACCTATGACCAATGCAGAATTGCGCAAAAAATAGAGCAGAGATAAAGAATAAAGGGAGAAGATGATTATGGCAATTCAGTTCAAGGAAATCAGGCAATATTTGGCAAGAAACACTAGATTATCAATATGTTTTGAAGATGGATGTTATCACGATTATTTGATGATTTCAGATATTCCGGCTGAAAAATATAAGGATTTATATGTGTATGGAATAGGAATGATCGATGTTGAATTTTCTAAGGATATATACACTTCTCCCCAAAAGAATTTGGATGACACGAGTCAGTTCAATAAAAATAAAGGAGGGCACTTTGGAGCCTGCAATCGAGATTGTTCTCCGTGAAACTCCACGTGGTATAAAAGAAAAGCAGAAGAGGTTCTTTTTGTTCAAAGATATCAAACCATACTTACAGATAGGTCGCAATTTTGCTGTTGTTAACAGAGAGGACTGGTCGTACAAGTTATATGAATGGAAAAAGAGATATTCCTGATGAGTATGATGATAAATTTGTTTTCGGTATAGGTATGGAGGACAATTTTGACGAAAACGATAAGGATGTTATAAACATTTTGGAAAAAAAAGAAATATGATTCTTACTTGAATAAGAGAATGGTGATTGTTTTGTCGGATACAGGGAGGGCAGATATAGATGAAGGAATTTGAAAATATATGACTTTTGAATTATTAGAAGCAATTATTGCGAAGAATAAGATTCCGAAGAATGTCCGTTTAGTAAATAACAGCGAAAACGATCTTTGTACAACAGATATGAATGGTATTCAATATTGTGAAAAGAAAATGAAATCTGTTTTATGGAAGAGAATGCATACATAAACGTAACATGCAGAAAATGAGAAGTGGAAATTATTGTGGCCTATTTGTGATGAATGAAAGACAAAAAGCTGTTAGAGGATTTGAAAAATGTATTTTTTATGAAGTGTTTGGAAAATGTGATTTGGAAGTAGTTGTTCATGAGTTCTTGAAATTGGCTGTTGACTCACCGGATATAAATGTCACAGAAGAAGTATTTAGAGGTGCAATAAAAATTCTTAACGAAATGGAACCAGAGAAGTCGGATACAGAGATACTGTGTATAGAAAAAATTCAAGAAAGCGGATGGATTGATGATAAATGTTTATCTCCTTGACAGTAATATAAAAACACAAACAAGAGCTGTAGCCTGCAGTAGTTCACTCCGTAGGGCATGACCCTGTTAGAAAGCTTAGCAGGCACTCAGTGTATGAACAGGTGGGACGAAGGAAGTGGAATCATCAATGAATGAGTTTTAACAGTCTGAAAAAATGTCGTTTAAAGAAATTCGGTGGTATTTAGTAGCCATAAATCAAGTGAAAAATTATATGATAAAAAGTTGGCTGATTTGATAATAGAAATGTAGTATAATGAAATCAAAATGAATTAAGGATGGGAGGAAATCAAGATGTTATTTATTTGGTATCCAAAATGCTCTACATGTCAGAAAGCTAAAAAATGGCTGAACAGTCATGAGATAGAATATACGGAGAGGCATATTGTTGAGGAAAATCCAACATATGATGAGTTGAAAGAATGGCATCAGAAGAGTGGCTTGCCATTGAAGAAATTCTTTAATACCAGTGGGATGCTTTATAAGGAGATGAAACTGAAGGACAAGCTTCCGAAGATGAGTGAAGATGAACAGTTGAAATTGTTGGCGACAAATGGGATGTTGGTGAAGAGACCGGTGCTGGTGGCAGAGGATAAGGTGGTGGTTGGGGTTAAGGAAGCAGAATGGGAGAAAATAGTTAACAAATAGGTACAGTTTTTTAATAATTGATATTGTAGAAAAGGAAATATAAAAAATGGCAATGACCAGCAGTGTAGAATTAATAAAATTATATACAAAGGGACAAGTCAGAGGAATTGGGAATATTATATGCAATGGACAAAAATTTATTCCTAATAGTGAAGGCGATAGGATTTTAGATTATAATAATAAAAATAAACATGACGGGACATACAATTTTCATTTGTTTCCTATTATAAAATCAGAAACTGAAAAAGAAGATATGGATAGAATATTTTAAAAGAGTAGAAAAAATTGCGTAACGAAATTATTAAAAAAACTAAATGCCAATAGAATTACTAAGATAGAATATAAAAATCCATCAAAAAAAATAGAAAACTATGATAGTACGACCTACTATTTGGCATACGATGTTGGAAAAAAAAAAAGGAAATTTATATGGAATTTCTCAATATTATAAAGATAATGGATTAAATCATTTTTTCAGATGTATTCCTATATACAAAAAAATGGAAGGTATTATTCTATTAATTTTATGAGATTTTACTTGGACAAAGAACATAAAGTGAATTGTATTTTTTTGATCAAATACAATTTGACAGTTCAAAAAAATGGAAATGTAAATTCAGAAGATGAAATCAATTATCCGGCTACCTATAAAGGTCAAAATAAAAAAATGATTAGATTATCTCAAAATGGAAGTTGTGTTTTTTTAATCCTCCTAAAATAGCAAATATATGGAATTGTGATAGCGATAATACTATTAATGAAATTGTTGAGACTTTTTATTGAATTCATGGATAATATAGAAAAATAATAGATGAGGATTACATATGCAAACCTACTGGCAAAAACACAACAAACCCAAACAACATAGACGCGGCCTATACATAATCTTCCCCTTCCGCTATCAGGGATCGTTTCAATCCATGGTCATTGATGACAAAGATAAAGAAATCCCACCACTCATATTTGACTCCGGAGATTTCATAGAACTTTTATCTGTAAAATGCCGAAATGGAAACTTTGTTAAAAGATTTAATCTGAACAGCAAGTTGGAAGATCAATGTTGCCGCTCTTCCGAATCGATTTGAAGATAATGAGATTTCGAAAAAAATTGCTTACAATGAACATCGACTAATTGATGTGACGCGAGACTTTACGGATGAGTCGGAAAAAGATGTGGAATATGCAACGGGAGCCAAGGATGTAGAGGATGAGCATTATGGTTGGGCTTGTGCGATTACATCGCAGGAGATTTCATATGCTTATGGTCCGGGACCGGGAAAAAAGATATGCCACCTTCAGCAGAAGAGTTGCCTGCACGAGCGGAAGAAGATTTGTTTATTGACGATGATTGTCATGTATCAAAAATATACCTGTATGATTTTTAATGAAAAAGATTCATCAAAGATTTACGAGCGGAGCAGGTAAAGTAAAAAAAAAAAAAAAAATCAGGGATTTAAAGAGAGAAGCTCTTGAATTTGTATCATATGGAACACTGGCTCCATCACAGATTTCGCGTTGGAATAATGTGTGTGAAACATATCGTTGATTGCAAAAGCTAAATGGTGTGAATGAAGCACTGGAGGAAATCAGCCAAAAGATTAATCTGTTAAATGAGGAACAAGACCGCATCGATGGGCAAAGAGAGTCTCGAGTGAGTATGATTATCACAGTATTCGGACTTGTATCGGTTGTTTCGGCTGCACTGCAGATGCTGGATTATATTTCTACAGGGAAACCTTTGATGATTATTGGATTTCGGTGACCGGAACAGCGATTATTCTTTTCTTTTTTTGTATTTGATATTTAATGAAAGAAAAAAAGAAAAGAAAACGGGGAGAAGAGATAAATCATGTATATTGTAAGAAAAAGAGACAGAAAATCAGGCGAGAAAATATCTTCTTATACTTGATCGGGTAGCAGGTAAATTGGAGATTTATAGAAAGGCTGATAATTCAATATTGAATGAACATTATTCAATTCGACCAGGATTTTGATTCATCAGATTATATGATGTATGAGAAAAATGAAATCTATGGATTGCATATTTGGAGGAGAAAAGTCACCGACTCCGGGGGAATCTTTAAGATAGAGAAGAAATCACCGAAAAAGAATACATTAGCGGATATTATCCAAATCGAAAAAGAATGTAAAGTTTTTTGGATATATACGTCGGGATGTATTCGTGTATCACAACAAGAGCTGGACTGGTTAGTTGAGAATATTGAGCTTGGGACGACAATGATTATGTAGTCGAATGAGGATTTAAGAAAAGTTTAAATAGCGTACAAAAGCGACGAAGCATGCTAGCTTTTGTACGCTAGCATTATAATAAATCAAGATCAGAAGAATACGATTTGCATAAAATTTGAAAGAATATCAAATTTGCCACACCCATCATAACTCTATTGATTAGGGGCATGGTCGAAAGAAAAATGAATGAACAAATACAGAGGTTGTTTCAAAAGAGAACTTGTAGGAGTTCATCTAAACGGAGACGCGAGGATGATGTTAGTTGACATCAAGAATTTTTTATTCGGTCGTGTCACTTTGGAAATATCGTTGCAGACTGAAAAGTTCCTTAACGGGAGCTTGAATGTAGTAATACATTTATGAACAATCCGGTAATGTTTCGATAGGCAGCCTCATCGCGCAGAGGAAGAACGGTTGATGTCCCATCTCGAACGAATGGTGGTAACATGATCGAATCCGACAACACATTATTCTGTGCTGACATTTGTAGCTGCAAAGGTATATGTAAGGTCCTCGGGTGACCGATGGCATATTTGAGGATTTATTTTACAAAAAATTTCAAAAAGCGTGTAAAAGCGATGAAGTATGGTTGCTTTTATGCGCTATTATCATAATAAATCAATACAATTACTATTTTTAGGAAGGGTTGATATTATGATGAAATTTGTTGTATTTTTTAGATGTTGATGGTGTTTTGAACACAAGGACAACAGTAAAACGAACCCCATCTGACTATACAGGAATCGATGATGCGAGGGTCAAAATTCTTGCAAACGCGATCGAAAAAATGTGGTGGTGGAGAGATTATACTTTCATCAGACTGGAAAAATTTGGATAAAGATCATGACGATTACAAATATCTCGTTTCAAAACTGGCACAGTGTAACCTGAAAATATCCGGGCATACTACTGATCGCGCTTTGGAAAGAGGAAAGGGGATAAAAGAGTATCTGGAATTACATCCGGAAATAGAAGAATATGTGATATTAGATGATTATACTTTTGAATTTGAACATTATAAAAAGTTGTGGGAAAGATTGCTACTTACCGAGGAATAGAGAACGTTAGGTTTGCATCGCGGACACCTGCGGTAGAGGCGATACTTTTTGAGAATTATATTAAAGAATTTTAATTGTATTAGAAATGAAGGATAAATAAATGGTTGATTTACGGAATGCAAAGGAAGCCCTTGAAAAATTATTTGGATGGTTATGAAAGAGAAAATGACAAGGTCAAATTAAAAATTATACATACCTATGGAGTTGTAGAATGTAGCAGAAAAATTGCAGAAGGTCTGAAGCTATCTGAAGAAGATTGTAAGCTTGCTCAGATTATAGGGTTGTTGCATGATATCGGAAGATTTGAACAATTGAAGTGCTATGACAGTTTTGAACCTGAAACGATGAATCATGCTGCATATGGAGTGAAAATTTTATTTGAAGAGGGAATGATCCGGCGTTTTGTCAAAGAAGACAAATGGGATGGAATTATCAAAATGGCTATTGCCAGGACATAGTGATTATTCTCTGCAAGGAATTACGGATGAAAGAGAATTGCTATGCTCAAATTATACGTGATGCAGATAAGTTGGATAACTGCAGGGTGAAACTCGAGAATCCGATAGAAACTATGCTGGGAGTTCCGGAGGAAAGCTGTAGGAATGTCGGAAATTAGCCGAGAGGTTATGCAACAGTTTGAGAATCAGACATCAGTCTTATTAGAGACGAGAAGAACAAAGATGGATTACTGGTTGTCTTATCTTGCATATTTTTTTGATATAAATTTCAAAGTAACATATGAAATCATAAACGATAATCATTATGTGGATAAACTAATCGGAAGAATTCCTTATATAAATCCAAAGACAAGAAAAAGAGATGGAACGAGTAAGAGCAGAATTAAACCAATATATTCAGCTGGTTTTAAATTAAGATAAATGAGATTAAATAAAGTGTCAAAATAATGAACATGTCACAGTGAGAATAAAAAGAGGGAGACAATAATGAGCAATCAGGGATGTAAAGATGGATATAAAAACCAAAATTTCGGCATATTTAAAGGAAAATACCAATTCTAAGAACAAAGCATCCATTTTAAAAAATCAGAGATGCAATATATCAAGAAGAAAAAATGGGTATGATCCTTTAGAAAAAAGAAAGAGAAAAAGATTTTTGATAAAAATGAAGAAGAAAATCCTGCCTCAAAGGAATACGATGGAAAAAAAGAAAAATCATGATACGAGTTCTTTTCGAACAATTAAAAAAAATGTAAGGGCACTATATGAGGAAGGCCTTATAGAGGTGGAAGATTCTGAGGAACCGGGCTATGTACGGGAGAATAAGAAGGAGTGTATTTATTATAAGCAGACGATATCGGCAGAACGTTTTCCGCTTTTGGTTGAGCAAATTATCGGAATGTCTAACATACGTCAGGATGAAAAGGATGAGATAATTAACGAAATTTTAGATAGTGTTGGAAAAGCAAATGTAAAAAAATATTGGATGTACATAGAGAGGACATCACCGGGTATGCAGTGCTTAAGAAATCGATGCAAGGAGAACAGAAAAAGAAGCATACAAAAGTTATTGGCAATGATCGGGCAATACCTGCGAACAGTTGCGACTGGGTTTCTTTAGCTGATAATCTTCAAAAATTGTTTGATGCAATGAACGAAATGTCGGGAGAATTTTGCCATAAAATTTCATTTCAATTGATAAATTACAATGCAGAAGGAAAACGAGAGACGATCAGTAATGGATATGAGTATGTTATAAGTCCGTATTTTTTAATTATAGTAATGGAAAAATATGGTTGGTGGGAAATAAAGAAAAGTATGATAATTTGTCAAATTATCCAATTGAGTTGATGGAAAATATCCGATTCTTGCGGAGAAACCAAGAAAAATGGAAGATTTACCACAGGGATACTTATGGGAAGACAGAACAAAAACGGAATACCCACAACAGCACCAAGGAGGAACGTACGGCGATGCAATCCATATTGTTATTCGGGTGAAAAAACGGATCCAAGGGCTTATACGAGAATATACAATACGTTTAATGATGAGTTTTATCATTTGAGTAGCGAGACAGAAGAGTACGACCGGATATTGGTATATAAAACCAGCTATTTCATGGTGGGGTGGGGGATTGAGAATTATGAATTGGTTGAGATTGAAACGCCTTCTGTTAGAAAAAGAAATAGAGGAGAGAATCTCTGCTTTAAAAAAGAATTTATGTTACTGATTGAAGAAGTATGGAAGATAATAAAAAATATTAAATGATGAGAAACAGCCGGTTCGGAGATTTAGAAAGCTGAGTTTGTCAAATAAAGGCTGCTTCTCATTTTAGAAAATTATTTTTCACGATTTTTGAAATTATTTACAGTAACATCGACATAATCTTGAACAATTTCAGAGAAGATATTTGCAACATTATATTTTGCCAGTTCTGCAAGTTGATTCCTCTCAAGATATTGAATGCTTGCTTTAGAAAAATCATAGATAAGAGTTTCATATCTTTCATCAGAAGTTTGTTCCTGATAAAGGGGGTTCGTTTCCAACATTTCATAATATTTTTCGTTGATGACAATGGATTGGACAAAGTCTTCGATAGACTGTTTTTTCCTATTCCAAGGAAAACCTTTTTCACGTAAGGTACAAAGGTATGTTCATTTCTGTCAATTGAAAAAACTTCGCATGAAAAACCGGTGAAAAGCTTTTTCTAATTTTTGAATTGCGGAGGTTGAAAAGGTTGTTTCTATACTTTCAGAAAAAGAACCCATTAACGCAAATATGATTGAGCTGATTCAAAAAGAGAATGAAACTTTGGTGTAGTCATGAGATAATTTATAAAATTACTTACGGAAGTATCATTACGAAGCAATTTTATATTATCGGTAGATAGATGAATCTGCTCAGAGATAGCTTTGTCGTTCTCATTGGTTATGGTTGAAAAACCAAAAAGATAATTGGGATCAATGTCTCAAAATTTTGCAAATGCCAGGGATATCTTGGGTTTTGGGAACGGTTGTACTTTTTTACTTTCCCAGTTTGCAACACGACTACGGTCATTATCTTCCGCACAATTCAGCGAAATCCTGCTGGGAAAATTTTTTCTTACATCTTGCATCTTGTAGTCTTTGTTTAAATTCATCAGAATAATTAGAGTCATAAAAATCAAACATAACATACCTCCAAATATAAAATAAATTGTAGTAAAAAGTGGGATTTAAAAGACAAATCTATAAGTGTATTATAACAGCATGTAGAAATAATAATCAATAAATTTTAACTTTTTGAAAAAAGTGACTAAGTAAAGTCAAGCTTCCAAGGGGTATGATTGCAATACATTCAAAAAAATTATTCAACCTCGCAATTAGCGATAGAGTTAGAACTGGTGGATAAAAATAATGTGAATGGAAAAAAACAAAGAAAGAACAGCATCTCGTGTGATGTCGTATCTGCGTGGAAATGAGGAAACTATTGGAATTAATACGATTTAATTGTTAGGTCTTGTATGTAAAGGCGATGAAATGGCGTTTTTGCAGGAAATTGACATGGATATTTTAAAAGCATCATAGGTGCAGGAGTATAGGGTACGAGTATCATGAAAACAATCATAGAGAAGGGCAAGAGAATTTTATGAAATTAAGAATTATTCAATTAGAAGATAGCGTAATGAAACATTCAGCGATTTCAAGAGTAATAAAAAATGTAGTGCCAGCTGAAATTGATTGGGTTACAGATATGTATTCAGAATCAAAAAATTGATGAAGCATATCGAAGCGGAATCCCATATGATTTGGCAATTACAGATATGCATTATCCATTGTCCCCAGGCGGTGAGGCTGACTGGGAGGTGGGAGATATATTTGTTGATATTATAGGGACTAAGTATCTGAATCCACCGATTGTTATCTGTTCTACTCATAATAGGAAGAACCCGTATGCGTATGATTGTGTATGGTACAACGACAATTATGACTGGGAAAGACGAATCAGCGATATTGTAAAGTGTATGTATGAAGAGAAGAGGAAAGCATACGAGGAGTAGTGAAAGCTTTTAATGTTGGATGCATGAAGCCGTGGATCAATTTTTGAGCCTCGAACATTAGAAAAAAAATCATATCTTTTGGCAGATAGAACTATAGACATGTTTGGCAGCTAATCGGATTTACTTCTTTGGAAGTTTGTTGTCGTGGGTTCGACTCCCCACCGAACTTTAAAAGTTCTGTAGCTCAGTTGGTAGAGCACAGATTTAATCCGATAATATCGCCAAAAAGGATGCCGACAGCTATTGTTACTCACTTCAAATTAGGTGTATATGAGTGGCAAGATCAGTCGGCATTATTTAAAGCATAATAGAAAAGAGGTGCGGATATGAAAGAGATATACAAGGACTATTTGTTTGAAAAGCATATTCTTGTCAGTGATGGAGAGACAGAAGAAAAGCATGTTTTTGAAACATTGTTTGCAATGGCACATTTCTTTGGTGTGAAAATCACAAAGGGCAGGGAGCTTGTGCGTTGCGAGATGGTAAAAGAACTCTCAAAAGATTCGGAGAAAATGTTCCGGAACCATTTTTACAGGGGATTCCCACAAAGTGTCCGAGATCTTTCTGCGGAAGAACTATTGTTTGATCAGCTTATACATTATTTTAATACATACGGACTTGGAAGTTTCGATGAGCCGGGACATTCTGTATTTGAAAAGGACTTTGAACGTGCGGCTTTTCAGGAAGATACAGAAGTACAGGAATTTGTGATACAAACGGAAGAAGAAGCAGAAGATGCAGTACGAACGATTGTGAATGATTTATTGTCAGGTTCACGACCACTTAATGAGAGGCAGTATACGCTTGTACTTACATTTATTTGTGATCATATGGAAAGTATTCCGGATATTGTCTCAAAAGAACACTTGTGTAAGACTTCTAATCGACACGAAAAATCTTTCGCTGGCAGACAGTTTGAATCTGTCAGATGTTATGAAAATAGTAGATGAATTAAACTATCGGTATTATCACAATGAAAATCCGAAAAAAATTAAACTTTAAAAATCAGGACAGAAAATTCTTAACAGCGCACTTTTAGACAGAATGTTCAGAAGTGGGAAGTGTGATATCCGTACTTGTTATGAAAAGAAGCAGCTATGGAATGGATTTTTACATCACATTCATTATCAACCCCAAAATGAAGAGGCGGAAATATTTGTACATGCCATGAGAACGAAAGGTAATGAGTCTGTATACAGTGAGTTTGAAAAGTTGATGCAGGAAAACAGATGTCAGCAAGCAGCAGAATTATTGCGGGAAAAGAAAGGAACATCTGCATTGCTTCGAAATATGGACTATATTATCAGTCGTATGAACAAAGAAGAAGGGCAAAGATTCTGTATGGAATTTCCAGAGGATTGCAGTACGCTGATATTGTTACAACTATTGTTCAGATATGAAGGAAAGCAGAGAAAGGACGGACGTATTTTCAAATTTACACAGCACAATCTCATGAAAGTTCATTATGAAACACCAGAGGAGAGTGAGAAATGTCAAAGCAGGCTTACAGAAGAGCAGGTAAAAGAAGTTTGGGAAAATGATTCGTTCAAAACTTTCTGAGAAACTTAGAAATCGACTTGGAAAGGTATATATTGAACCTTCGATGAAAAAATTATACACTTCCATTAGCAGAAAATACTTCGCAAAGGTGGATTCGGCGTTCTTTCCAAAGGATCCGCATTCCGATAGAGGAAGGAAAAAAAGCTTCGAGCGTTTACTTATTGGGAGAAAGTAAACGACATTGATCTTTCTGTGTTTGCACTTACAGAAGATGGTAATCGGAGGGAATTTTCCTGGAGAACTATGTCAAGACATCAGTCAGGGGCAATTACTTATTCCGGTGATGAAACAAGCGGTTATCCGGGAGGTTCTGAGTACTTTGATATCAATCTTCCGGAATTCAAGGCACGGTATTCTGAATATCGATATTTGATTTTTTGCGATAACGTTTATTCTAGGAAAAACTTTAATGAATGCTTTTGCAAGGCGGGATATATGCTGAGAGATTGGGAAGATAGTGGACAAGTGTAATGAACCTAAGACAGTAAAGTCAGCATATCGTATAAATTGTGAGAGCACATTTGCATATTTATTCGGAATTGATCTTTTGACAAATGAATTTATCTGTTGAATATAGCAAAGGACGGCAATTCACGGGTGGCTGGTGATATTACACTTTCCTTTTTGACTGATTATTTTCATCTTACTGAGATTATAAATATGTATGATTTCTTTTCCATGATGGCAGAAAAAAATCGTTGACGATCCTATGGAAGCAGAGGTAATTGTGACAGATCATGAAATTGAGTGTACAGTTGAAGCTGAAATAATCAGAGAGTATGATTTTGAAAAAATCAGAGCACTCATGGAAACTGTAAAATAATTGTGGAGAGCAAGTATGAAATTTGAGGATAGAATACAACTGAAATTATCAGATCTGACAGAAGAATTATTTGAGAAAATTGTTGCCTATGGATTTTGTGCACCATCCGGAATGGGTGGTCCAGGGTGCGTGATTATGGTCGCTGAAAGATGGTAGATCTTATCAATTTTACGGACCTGATTTAAATAAACTTAATTACCATAGAGAATGGGTTTCTTTATTTCCCGTGTTAAATCAGTGCGATACAAGCCAGTGGAAGTTAGCAGAAAATGTGTCATGTACAAAGTTACTTGTGCGAAATGATATTTATGATTTATTTATGGAAAATCGTTCAACTCGGAGGAAATGATTGATTATCGATGGGAGGATTCTTGTATAAAGGCTACGTTGCTTTTACATGCCAGGACAGAGGAAGAAATAGAAAAAAAAATCAACAGGAGATATGAACTGCGCACACCTCTTTTTTTGAAAAAAGATGATTTGGTGGAGTTTTATTTCGATAATGGAACGAAAAAAGACAAAATGCAAAGGAGTTATTGCAGGAATAGATATTTATAGGATACATGGGAATATTGAAACAATTGAATATGACATTTTGGGGAAGGATTATGAAAACTATAGAAAAAAGTGTTTATATAAGCATATTGATGGGAGAATCATATAAAAACCACACCGGGGGAAATTATTGATTCTTTTCTGGATTTTCAGGAGTTGGAAAAGGGACCGTTATACAACAATTATTAACAGAATATCCTGAAAAGTATGTCGTAGCTGTATCAGCTACAACAAGAAAAACCAAGGAAAGGTGAAGTGGATGGAAAATCTTATCATTTTAAGAAGCGAGAAGAATTTGAAGATTTGATAAACAAGAATGAATTTCTTGAATTTGCTGAGTATGCCGGAGAATATTATGGAACACTTAAAAAATGATGTTTACAAGAATTTCTTTAAGGGGAAAAAAATGTAATAATTGAGATTGATTCGCAGGGGGCAAGACAGATTAGAAAACAGCAAAAAATCCAGTCGGTATTTCTGATTCCTCCATCGTTTGATGAATTATTACACCGATTAAAAAATAGGGGGACTGAGACAGAAGAATCCATTCGTAGGAGGTTGAAGCAGGCATTGGTTGAAATAGAACATGTTGAAGAATATGGAGTTATCCTTGTAAATGATAGCGTGGAAGGTACAGCTTTTTGTGGTCGATGCTCTTTTTCATCCAGCTCTTAAACATGCTTGCGGATGTAACGAAAGGGAATTAAATATTGTGAAAGAGATTCGAGAAGGAATTATAAGGTACTTGTCTAATGGTAATTTATCGGACAGGGGAATTTATTGACATCCCGGATTGAAGGATAAGGTTTCAGCGACACATTAAAAAAAATCAGAAGGGATGCTATTGAGATGTTTTAGATGCCTTGGAGGAGCTGTCGGAAGAAACGAGAGATGAAACTCTAAGAAGACAAATTAACGAACGTCTGGACTATGAAAAAAAAAGGCATTTGAGATATTTATCCATAATCAAACGGGAAAATCTGTCTATGTTGTTGAAAACATGGAATATGAAAGCTGTGGCTTTTTCATTGATTATAACAGAGCTTTAAAAATATGCAAAAAAATATATGCGGACAGATGATTTGTTATAAACTAACAGAATCAGGAATCTGGTCACATGAGCATATTAATCCGTTGTATCTTGAAGTAGAATTTCCAACATATATAGAAGATGATTCAAAAAAGACAGGCTTTGAGATATGCAACGGAAGCGTTGGGAGATTATTTGAGTCATAAGAGCAACGGAAAAAGAATTTTGCCCGGACTTGGTTCTGAAATACGCCAAAAATATGCTGAAGTATGTAGGAAAAAAAAAAGCTTGTCAGAAAAGATGCTGGAAGAGGCCAAAAAGCCAGAAGATATTATGCTATAGACATCGGGATAAAAAAGAAAATTTATTGAATATGGGGACTGTATATTATGAGTCGAAGCTATAAACATACACCAGTTTATAAAGGTGATAAAGATCGATTTGCTAAAAAAAAAGCTGGCAAATAGAAGAATTCGGCGAAGAACAAAAAAAGAATCCTTATGATAGTCTGGCTGGAAAATCGAACCATTATCGGAAAGAAAATGAATCGTGGGATATATGCGATTATCGTCATTGGGGAGAGCCTATTCGGAGAGAAGAATCTCGTCTTAATCTTAGAGATTATCCGAATCCGTGGCAAAAAAATATTATAGGAGAAAATAAGAAAATGCATTATGTCGTTAGTGATATCCATAATGATTATCAAAAAGTTTTGTGAATTATTAAAAGTGATTAAATTATCTAAAGAGGATAAATTGTTCATCTTAGGAGATTTGTTTGACCGTTCTGATTACAATCCAAATCTGGTAGATTTGTATTTTAAAGTTATGGAACTGGGAGACAATTGCTCTATGATTAGAGGTAATCATGACGAATGGCTGGCGGCATACATTTTTAAATTTTATCAAATACCGGAGTGGAAAAGAAGAAAAAAACAGAACCATATCAGTACAATACATTTCGATGTCTTACCCGCAGATTAGTACCGGTGGATGTTCAGAATCTTGCGAGGAAAATTTTAACCTGGTCACTCCAGGTAAGTATTCAGGTGAATAACGAGAAATATCCTGTTTGCACATGCTATGACATCAGCACCGGAATGTACAGAGGATAAGTATTATTATTTGATGGGAAATGAGATGAGTGCAGAGTACCTTCATAATGGTATAGAAGGGTATATTTCAATCTGTGGACACAGAAACACTGCGAATCATAAGATTTGGAAAAATGAAAAAGGGAATCTTATCATGTGTGACTGCGGATGTGGATTTAGAAATGGAAAATTAGGATGTTTATGTCTGGAAACAAAAGAAGAGTTTTATATTTGAACATAATTCTAGAGAAATTTGTGACCGAGGAAGGGGGAAAAGAATTGAGACAAAAACACAATGCAGATTTAGAAGTACCAAAATATCTCAAACAAAAAAGAAAGCAATATATCTAAAGCCAATAAGAAGTCAAAAACACAAGCATCAATATGAAGAATGTCTAATTAGATATAAATGGAATTGGGAAGAAAATAAAATCCATACGTCACTTAACAGCTATTGTATTATTTGTGGAAAAATCAATGATCGAATGAAAAATTCTATTGTAACAGATTACATGAAAAAAGTAGATACACCAATGGGAAAACGTTATATACGCATCTCAGAGGATACGTTATATGAAAAATATCATAATAGATTACCGGTATTTTTTGTGGAGGATATATGTAAAGATAAATACTTGGAGGTGTTGTGATTTGAATTTTAGATACGAAGATCTTAACAAAGAAATATTTGATAAGGTAGTTGCGAAATCTTTCATGCTACAGTGTTAATACAAGAGGTGAATTTATTCGTTCATACAGTTCACTGGAGGAAGCGAAAAATGGGAGCTATGTATTGGCTTAAGGTCTGGGGAGGTATTGACAGCGAGAATGTCATTCCTTATGGAACTATCCGTAGCGATGAAGAAGAGGTTCATAAAAGAGACGTTCGAGAAGCTGAATTGTATATGATGACTTTCATCACAAGATATGCAGATGTTATTGAGGTGATTAAAAAAATATGATTATCCGGGGAATGCTTGCAGATGAAGTGGCTGCAGTACTTGGAATTACTCGCGATGAAGTCGGATTCATATATGATATGTTTGATCCGGTACTGTTTTCTGCTTCAAGGATTCAGACGATAAAGACAATGTTAGAGGATACTCTGTGAGATATTGTAATTTCGTATTGTATACGAGCAGTCAGGATCTCTTTAGTGAAGCAAAAAATCAAGGGAAAGAAGAGGGAGTATTATGCGTAGAGAAGATATGATAAGGATATTTGAAGATACAATGTTACTGTGTGATACAAATGAAATTCTAATGAATAAGATTAATTATTCTATGAATCACAACCGGGTGATATCGGACGAAAAATGAATACGATATTTTCAAGAATCTTATACACGGACATGAAACAGGAAAAGAAGCAAAGATTATCGTTTCAAAGAAAAGAAGCTTTTGAGGCAGCTTCAGCGTATAAAGGAAAACATATCAGTGTGCAAACTTTGCTTCAGCAACCAATCCAGGTGGCGGAGTGGACAAAAGGAGCCAGTGCCCAGGAAGAATGCTTGTGCAGAGTCAGTACGTTGTATAAATGTATATCAGCAAGTGAGATTACAGAAGCATTTCATAAAAAAACACAGGTATGCATTGAAAACAGGAAAGATGAATTCTCTTTATAATGATGATTGCATACAAACATGCGATGTGACGGTATTTAAGAGCGATACTGCCAAACCGGCTCTTTATCGGAGAAAGACTGGTTTGATGTGGATGTAATTAGCTGTGTAGCACCAAATCTGAGATATATGTCACAGCATAATAAAAAACTGGAAAAAAAAGAATGTTACGGATAAAAGGTTGTTTGATATATATAAGAAGAGAATAAATCGTGTCTTAGACATAGCAAGTTGTGCGAAATCGGACGTTATTATTTTGGGAGCTTTTGGATGTGGAGCTTTTGAAAATCCACCGGAGCTGGTTGCGAAAGCAATGCATGCAGCAATTGACGAACATAAATATGAATTTGAAACTATTGAATTAGCTATTTACTGTTCGCCGAGAGATACATTGAATTATGAGGTGTTTGCAAAAGAATTTTTCTGCTTGACAGAGAGAATGGCAAGCATGAGATAATCTTCAAATGGTTTTACGGAGGAAAAAAGAGTATGAGATATTATGGTTTTAAGTTGGGTACAAATGTAGAGAGATTAAGGAGAATGCAAAATCGAACTCAGACACTATGGATACGACAATGTACTGAATCTATCAACTCGTATATGTATCAGAATATGAAGAATGACAGGACATTTTTAGTGTATCGGGAAGAAGATAATCTGATTTGCGCAATCTTCTCTTACAATGAACAGAAGTTGAGTTTCCGAAATGCATATGAAGGTATTCTTGAAATGCTGCAAGATATTTTTGGAATAAAGCAGGTAAAAGTAGAGCCATTTGAGATAACGATGCATCAGTTCATGGAATGTTTTCTTGAATGTAAAAAGAAGAAGATGTTTTGACTATTCTAATCGGATCATAGAATCGTCGAATCTATGGATCTATTATTATTCTTGTATGAATGATACAAGACCATTTCCTTATGATTTTAAAGAGCGTATTATTTCTGAACAGGAGTGTGAGATCTGCAGTATCTACCATCGGGATTTTGTGGAGGAACTACGGAATATAAAGACTCACGCAAATGTATCGGAATACAGTGGAAATATGGTTCATTATGTGATATCCAGCCGTAGCATTGAAGCAGCAAGTGAAATGACAGAAATACTTGTACAGAACTTACTAAAAGCGAATCGCATCAGTAGCAGAAGAATGGAAATCGTCAGTGAAATAGAACCTAATATATTTAAGAAAAATAATCATTTTGAAGAAATTATCGAGAACAGTTATGGCGGAGTGATTGTTTTAGATTTATCTGAAAAGTTTGGGTATGATCCGGTTGATTATGTAATGGCAAGTCAATACCTGGAGAAAAACTTATAAAGAAGTACAGGAACCAATGCCTGTTTGTATTTACATATGATATGGACCATCCGGGATTTGCCTATTATCTCTTGCCACAGTTAAAAGATATATGATGACGGTTATGTTAAGAGAAGGAACAGGGGACAGAAAATGCAGCCGTCGATTATATGCAGCGGTTGATTGAAAAAATCTGAATATTCAAAAATATGCAGGACAGGCACAGGAGTTCATGGCATTATTTCTCGGAAATAAATTTTCACAGACAGATGTACTGCGAGCTTATGAGCAGTTTGAATCATGGTGTCTGAATAAAAATGTATTGAAAGCATATGACTACAATCTTTCGGAAGATTTCTTGTTGGACAGGGAAGAAAAATGAAATATCTGCTTATGAAAAGTTAAAAAACTTGATTGGACTGAAAATTGTCAAAGAGCAGATTGACAATATTATTGCGGCAGATATTGTTGAAAAAGAACGGAAGAAGCGAAACGGAAACGACTATCAGAGCAGTGCGATGCATATGATTTTTGGCGGTAATCCGGGAAGTGCCAAAAACTACAGTTGCAAAATTATTTTCAGGAATTACAAAAAAGAAAAAGGCATATTAAAAAGTGGTGCATTTGTCGAGCGTGGAGGAATGGATCTCGGATGGAATGGGATGCGTAAGTGCTATCAGAGAAGCATTTCGGGCAGCAAGAGGAGGCGTTCTGTTTATAGATGAAGCGTATGCTATGAAGAGTGATACAGCTATTACGGTGTTGCTTCAGGAAATGGAAAATCATAGGGAAAAAATGTGATTGTTATTCTTGCAGGATACAATGAAAGAATGAAAGCATTTATGGAGAGAAATGAAGGATTGAAAAGCAGAATACCATATTGGATTGATTTTCCGGATTACACAACAGAGGAACTTACAGATATTTTTTAAGCTGATGATCCATGAAAAAGGATTCTGCGTGACAGATGACGCAATCAAAGAGGCGCATTATATTTTTGAAAAAGTAAGAAATATCGATGATTTTGGGAATGGAAGATATGTCCGTAATCTGATGGAACGTGCGGTTAGACAACAGTCAGTAAGGTTGCTTTCAACAAGCGAAAGCGTGAGTGATATTCAAAAGGAAGAACTTTTTCAGATTACGAAGGCAGATATCTAGATGCTAGGAGGGGGAGAAAAGAAGGAAAGAAAAATCAGGAGCAGCCAGAAAAAGAATTAGACGAAATGGTCGGATTAACTTCTGTTAAAACAGTAATCCATAAAGCGATTGCCAAACATAAGATAAACAAGCTTTGTATGGAGAAAGGCCTTCAAAGGGATAAAGCTTCTTTACACATGGTCTTTACAGGAAATCTGGGAACAGCAAAGACTACGGTAGCCGATTGTTTGCAGAGATTATGAAAGATGATAAAATATTGTCAACAGGCGTGTTTGTAGAGGCAGGGCGTGCAGATCTTGTAGGTGAACATGTAGGAGCTACGGCACCGTTAGTTAAGAAAAAAAGTTTAAAGAAAGCACAAGGAGGAGTCCTTTTTATTGATGAGGCTTATTCACTGTGTGACGGTTATGACAATGGATTTGGCGATGAGGCAATTAATACGATCGTTCAGGAGATGGAAAATCATAGGGATAATGTGATTGTAATCTTTTGCCGGTTATCCGGAACCAATGCAACAGTTTCTTGACAGAAATCCGGGTATGCGTTCCAAAAATTGCGTTTTGTGTAGAATTTGATGATTACTCTGTTGAGGAACTTTGCGAGATTACAAAATTGATGCTTTCAAGAAAACAAATGACAATCACAGAGGCAGGAATGAAAAGTTAAAAAAAGAATTTCGAGAGCATAAAAAGACAGCAGAGATTATGGAAATGGAAGATTTGCAAGAAAAAATGTTGGAAGAAGCAGAGATGAATCGGCAGAAAGAATATGTCAGATGGACGAAACAGAAATTACAACAGAAGTGCTGACTACCATTGAAGAAAGCGATATTCCAGATGTTCCATTGGAAGAAAGAAGACAGATAAAGAAGATTGGATTTGCATATTAAAGGACGCCGGGAACAGGAAAAATGCAAGTGTTAGAAATGATTTTTTAGAAACGAAGGATGACCGACATAGCTACTTATGTTGTTTCAGATATTCATGGAGAATATGAACTGTTTATCAGATTGTTAGAAGAAATCCACTTGAAAGAGACGGATACGTTGTATGTTCTCGGAGATATTCTGGACAGAGGTCCGCATCCGATTCAGATTATTCTGAAGCTTATGGAAATGCCAAATGTGGTATGTCTGACAGGAAATCATGAGCTTATGGCGTTAGAGTGTCTGGAATTCTTAATGCAGGAAATTACAGAGATTTCTATCGAAAAAAGTTGATGAAAAAATGTTAGAGAATCTTGTGACCTGGCAATACAACGGAAGCAAGTCAACCATCGATGAGTTTCGGACATTGAGCCGGGAAATGCAATATGAAGTAATTGATTTTATAAAAGACTTTATGATTTATGAAGAACTGACAGTTAATGGGAAAAACTATTTATTAGTTCACGGAGGATTGGGAAATTATTATCCGGGAAAAGATATGGAAGAATATTCCCTAAAAAGAATTAATATGGGACAGGGCTGAGTATGATATCCAATATTTTGAAGATACATACGTGGTAACAGGACATACACCGACACAAGGAATTATGGGGGAATCCAAAACCGGGTTATGTATACAGGGAGAATCATCATATTGCGATTGATTGTGGCTGTAATCGAAGAAATGGACGTTTGGCTGCAGTTTGTCTGCGGATACAGGACGGGAATATTATGTTGAAAAATTTTGAAAATAAGGTGGTAGGAAATGGGTTATTATATAACAGGAGATTGCCATGCACATTTTGATAAGTTAATTTGGTTGGCAAGATTTAATAAAAAACTTGGAAAAGAGGATGTAATCATATTATTGGGAGATGTCGGATTGAATTATTTTTGGAGCTGACAAGGATCGGGAGAATAAAAAAATACTTGCGGGATTTTCCAAATTATTTTTTGTGCGTGCATGGGAATCATGAGGAAAGACCTTATCATATACAAACTTACAGAACAAAAATCGGCGTGGAGGAGAGGTATATTATGAGCCGGAATTTCCGAATATATTATTTGCAAAAGACGGAGAAATTTATGATTTTGATGGGAAAAAGGCGATTGCAATCGGTGGCGCATACAGTCGCGATAAAGAATACCGACTTTTAACAGGCCTTCCATGGTTCCAGGACGAACAACCAGATGACAAAGTAAAAAGTCAAGTAGAAAATAGATTGAATGAAGTAGATTGGAAAGTGGATTATGTGTTTTCTCATACATGTCCGTTAGTATATAGACCGAATCGGCGGAATGAAGAATGTCAAGAGAAGATAGATCTGTCGACAGAGGAATGGATGGATAAAATTGCAAAGAAATTAGATTATTCGCAATGGTATTTCGGACATTACCATGACAATATTCAATATATAGATGCTCAACTACTGTATGAAGAAATCAAAGAATTAGGGAGAACCAGATTCTGTTCAGAAAGTAGGAAGACCAAGGTACAGAGTAGGAGAAATGGTGTATTTTACCTTTGGAAAAAGAGGACGCAAAGGGAAGGCTACGGAACGGTTGAATGGGTTGATGATCATGGAACATTGGGACAAGAGAAAGAAGTTTCTTATGATATTGTGGGAATTCCATGTGAATTACCGGGAGAGAAAACGTTGTTTAAGCATATAAGAGAATCGAAAATACAGAGTATTGATGAGATGGAAATTGTTAGAATTGAGAGGGAGGAAGGATAGGTGCATTTTTATATTACAGGTGATACACATCGGACTTTGATCGTATTGAAGATTTTTGCTATGGATATGAAACTACAACAGAGGATGTGATGATTATCTTAGGGGATGCAGGGATTAATTATTGGCTGGATCTGTCTGACAAAAATTAAAGGGACGGTTATCAGGAATGGATATTACATTTTTCTGTGTTCATGGGAACCACGAAGCACGACCATGGGAGGCGGCAGATTACGAAGAAAAAATATGGAATGAAGGAATTGTATATGTAGAAGAACAGTATCCGAATATTTTGTTCGCAAAAGATGGAGAAATATATAATTTTCACGGAAAGAAAGTGATGCCAATCGGTGGTGCATACAGCGTTGACAAATATTATAGGATACGAAATGGATTACCATGGTTTGAATCAGAACAGCCGGATGAAATGATAAAAGAATATGTGGAACAGCAGTTGGATAAAGCTAAGTGGAATGTGGATATCGTGCTCTCACATACAGTACCGATTAAAGCGGAACCCGTGTGGGCGTTTATTCCGGGGCTTGATCAATCAGTAGTGGACAAGACAACGGAAAAATGGCTACAGAAGATTTATGACAGGTTAGATTTCACTGAGTGGTATGCGGGACATTACCATGTAGAAAGTGAGGAGAGTGGAATACGAATTATGTATGAAGATTATGATGAAATTTGTGCTGAAGAGTAAAAAAGAAAAATATAAGTTCATAGATGAAGGGGGATTTTTTTAATGATATATCTCAGCAGTTTTAAACTAAGTGACAGGAATGTTAAAAATCCCAATATATATCCATATAACGTATTTCGTAGAAAAGATATGGATCCGTTCATATTTGCACCAATTACAGTGTTATATGGAAATAATGGTTTTGGAAAATCTACTGAAATAGGATTGCAGCGATAAATTTTCTTAGAGAGGACGAAATGAATTTAAAGGTTGTTAATAAAAAGGTATATGTTGTTTCTGATATACATAATGATGCTGATAGATTTAAATTGTTATTGGAAAAAATTGATTTTGCGGAAGATGATATATTGATTCTGGCTGGAGATATTTTTTTGATCGTGGGAATCAGCCGATGGAATTGTATTTTGAAATCTTAAAATATCCTAATATTCAAGTGATTCAAGGAAACCATGATGTTTGGCTGGCAAGAGAAATTATGGAAAAGTATGCTGGTGAAAAAGTAGGAGAATACATTTCATACAATACATTATCGATCATGGAACAACGGATGACAGCAGTCGATTTGCTTAATCTGGCAAGATGGATAAAAGAAAAACCTTATTATATCAATCTTGATCTTGATGGGAGAAAATACCAGATAGCACATGCACAGACATATTTGACACCGGAGCGAATATGGAATAAAAGCAGGTTCTATATGGGGGATGGACATTACGAGTGTTTTATCAGAGGAATGGAAGAACATAATGAGTTTACCTCTGTTGTGGGACATACTGCGACAGAGGATAGAAAGATATGGGCATCACCGTCGGGAAGGACGATTAGAATAGATTGCGGGGCAGGATATCAGAAAGATGGAAATTTGGGGGGTAATTCGGTTGAATGATATGGAAGAGTTTTATATAAGTTGGTAGAATTAATGAGAAAAAGCAGTTTAGTGCGATAGGCTATAAAATAAAAAGAATACATGTTTATAGTAAAATATTTTAGATAAATGAAATTAAGTTGTTAAAAAGTAAAAGAAAAATAATTAGCAAATTGCTAGAATTAGTCATAATGGAAGCGTATAATAAATGTATATGAAGTCAAATGATAAGCAGTAACTAGTGATGAATAAAATATTAATAATTAGTGAATGTTATATACGTTTGGTGAACATGGGAAAGTTAATTACATGGAGGAAGGAAAAGAATATGAAAGTAGAAGAGGCCTTGAAATACGAACCAGTACTAAAAGTCAAAGAAGGTGAAAATTTAAAAAAGTAGACGTTGCGGAATATGATAAAAATAAAGGTGTATATAATGGAAGTACTGCAAAATTTTTTCGATGGAAGTAGTGGAAACTTTCATTTGATGCCACCAGAAGATAAAGTAGAAGAGAAGTGTCCGAAAAAAGAAATAGAAGAAAAAAGAAATAATGTTTACAACTTATTAAAGTTAAATAAAAAACAAGGATGGGATTTAACAAGAAATGGAAAAAAGGAAGAATTCGGATTATCATTCCTTGTTTGATTATTTAAGGGTAAAGGTGGACAACCGAAATTATGATTTGATGTTTTTTAGAATGGCTATAAATAAAAATGATAAGAAAGTAAAATGTGCTTTGAAATCTATTCAGTTTGCAGTTACAGTTGATGAACATTCATGTGATAAATATCAATGTCATTGCAGGATAATGATAAGAAGGAGGGAGAAAACTATTTTCAGTATTATAATCCAGAGGTTAGTTATGAAGAAGATGCTAACATAGTAGATGCATTTATAAAGTTTATTGAAAGAAACGAAGAAAATATTTATAAAAGTATAGAAAAATAAAAGAGGATAAGACATGCAAACCTACTGGCAAAACACAACCGCCCCAGGCAATATAGACCGCGGTCTATACATAATCCTCCCATTACGTTAACAAGGATCTTTTCAATCCATTCTTGTTGATAAAGAAGACCCTGAACTTCCAGAATTAACATTTGACTCCAGTGATTTCACTGAATTACTATCAGTGAAGTGCCGGAATGGAAATTTTGTTAAAAGAGTCAGTGTCAACAGCAAATTACAGGAAACAGTAGAAGCATGGAACAGGGAAAGCGGAGACAAGCAAAAAAAATATCAGATTGACGATTTACAATTTTTCATTTTTAATAACGGAATCGCTTTCATAACGGTATACTTATCGTATAAAAACAAGGATGTTAATCAAATATATAAATTTATAAATCCAGGCTATGTGCAAGAGAGCAATGACAAAGAGAAATTAGTTCAGGATGTTTTATTGGAAGCGTTAGAAGAGAAGGTATTTGGATTAGTTCAAAAGAAAATGAAAATTACCCTTTCCTGGTTTATACAGGATAAGAACTCGAGAAAATATATCATCAAGGAAGCTTATCGACTGAATATAGCATCTCTTCCAAAACGTTTTGAAGATAATGAAATTCAAAGAGAATTGCTTACAATGGACATCGTTTAGTTGATGTGACAAGAGATTTTGAAGATGTATCAGAGATGGATGTGGAATATGCAAACTGGGGCAAAAGATGAGAGGATGAACATTATGGCTGGGCATGTGCTATCACCTCCCCAGGAAATTTCCTATGCTTATGGACCGGGACCGGGTAAAACTGAACCCGGAGATGAAAAAGGTTTGTGGGTGCGGTCAGAAGATGATTTGTTATTAACAATGATTGTTATGTACCAAAAATATACATGCATGATCTTTAATGAAAAAAATTCACCAAAGATTTATCGGTGAATCAAGTCGACTTAAAAGAGAAGAAAAAGTCTTAGAAATTTAAAAAAGAGAAGCATTGGAATTCATATCCTATGGAACGCTGGCACCATCACAGATTTCGCGTTGGAATAATGTGTGTGAAACCTATCGCTCTTTACAAAAACAAAACGGTGTGAATGAGTTGTTGGAGGAAATTAGTCAGAAGATTACGTTACTGAATGAGGAACAGGATCGAATTGATGGAGAGCGTGAATCACGAGTTAGTATGATCATAACAGTATTTGGACTTGTATCGATTATTTCAGCCACATTACAGATGTTGGATTATATTTCAACAGGAAGACCATTGATGATTATTGGTTTTCTTGCAACAAGTGTGATAATGATACTTTTTTTTCCTGACAATGATATATAAGGAATTTAGGAAAAAAAGAAGCGGAAAAGACAGGTAGATTATGTATATTGTAAAAAGAGAATTTGAAAATCAAGAGATGAATTATCTTTTGAAACTAAATCGAACAGATCATAGGTTAGAAGTATATCAAAAAAAGCAGACAACTCAGTTCTGAATGAACATTATTCGATTCGTTCGGATTTTGATGCATCTGATTATACTATGTATGAAAAACTGAAATCTATAGATTGTATTTTCGGAGGAGAAAAATCACCAACTCCAACAGGAATATTCAAAGTAGAGAACAAATCTGCAGAAGAGTATCTGAGCGGATATTATCCAAAGCGTGGTCAGGTAAAGTTTTTTGGTTATCTTGTGATATTCGAAGATTATTTTATCCACAGTGATTTATATGATGCAGAGGTAGCCAGAGAATCCATGCAAGATTATGAGCCAATCAGTGGTAATGATACATTTACATCAGGATGTATTAGAATTGCACAGCCAGAACTTGAATGGTTGCTTGAGAATATAGAATCTGGGACTACGGTAATTATGTAGAAGCTACCGGAAGAATAAAAGTTGAAATAGCTCTAAAAAGGCAAAGGGAAGCCCTTCTTTAGAGCTATTATCATAATGAAGAAAAAATAATAGTAAGCGTATGATTTTTGGGAAAATAAGGAGTGTGAATAGATGCAGGAAAAATAGAGCATGGAATAGACTCAAAGATGAAGAGCTTATCGAAACATTAAAATTAATGGAGGCATCTGAGATATATCCGGCGAAGGCACAGAAAGTATATGAAGCGTTAAAAGATAAATATGATGCCAAAGATTTACCATCTGTCCGTACTGTGGGCCGGAGCCTCAGAAACTTGCTGGGAAAATCAGATGAAGAGTTAGATGAAATAACAGATGAGAATGGAATTGGAATAATAGACAAAGGAAAATATAATTTAGGATTCAAGAAAGTGAATAAAAAAAAGGTACTTATATAACAGGATATTGGTATGACGAAAAAGATGGAAAGGAAGGGGGCTCATCAAAATATCTCGCGAGATTTTTGTCTGATGCCGTCATTTATTCCAAAGTGTTAAATCCTGAATACAAACCAGACTACAATTCAAGTCTTCAAAGATTGTTCGGTACGGGACAGGTGAAAGAACTGAATACGTTTTCTCGAAAAATCGTTGATTTAAAACCATATTCTGTAGAAGGCGGAATTGATGTGATGAAAAATGTATTAATCGTTCAAGAAGCGATTGATAGCCAAAAAAAGATTGAGTTTAAACTTGGCGTTTATAGATATACAAGTGATGGAACAATTGAATTAGATATTGAAAACAGTAATGTCCGTTGTGTGTCACCGCTGCAGATTATGATGAGTAATGGGCGATATTATGTAATCACAAAAAATGAGAGAAAGTCTACGACACAAGATTTCTTGTTTTATAGAGTTGATTTGATGAATGAAATAAAAATAATAAAAACGAAAAGAAGAGATGTGCAGGGACAAGTTGAGTGGAAAGATCCACAGAGATTTCTGATATCAAATCCTTTTTTTCTACTCTGGTGAAAAAGAAGACATTGTAATTGGATTTGAGGAACAACAGATCACACAAGTAGTAGATTGGTTTGGAACAGAAGAGAATGGTTTATTTGAATGCTTAGGGACGTATTGTATGGAAAAACCAAAAAAGGGAAAGACATCTACGGTAGAAGTAGAAATGGTAAAATTAAAATTTCCGAAAGTTAATGTTATGGCTTTTTCCTTTTTGGGTAATGCAATATATGGATTGCGTAGAGGTTTTAGAAGGCGAGTTATTGAAAAAAATATTGAAAGAGCGGATGAAATGGGCTTTAGAAAACCGAATAAAGTAGAAAAAAGACAATTTAAAAATAAAAATTGGACTTTTTAGCAGAGAAAATCGGACAAAATTTGTCTGATTTTTTTTATAATCCGAATTAGTTTATCGGATCACACCATTGACAAAAAGAGCGTAAAAGGGGTCAGGGCGTAAAAGAGTATTGATTACCAATGGCATTGAGAAAGCTGAATTTGCATCAGAACACCTGCGGTTGAGGCGATACTTTTCAGGGATTACATTAAATCTTATTAAATTGGACATTGCACTGTCCAGCTATATGGAAAAAGAGTAGTAATATGTTTATTTAGGGAGGAAATCAAATGAAAAAAATCAAGAATTATTAGGATGCTGTCAGAAGTGATTGAAGATAAGCAAACGGGAAAAACAATTACTGGTTTGATCTTGATTTATATAAACATGAGCGAGACTGGCCAAAACCATTAAGTACGAAAGATATTTGTACAAAAATGGAATTAAATACAACGTATGAATTTAGCGATCTTCGCGCCGTCGAAATGCTTCGAAATGTCGTCCGCCAGCGGGAACACGCGGCGCGCCTCGTCGGGATTGGGGTCTTCGGGCTTGAACTTCCAGAGGTTTGCCGGATTCTCGATCGTTCCCTTGTGGTAGTTGGCATTGGGCGCGCCGATGCCGATGCCCGTCAGCTCGTATTCGAACGAAAGGCTCTGCACCAGCGCCCGCATCGAGTCGCAAAGCTCCTCGACATAAGCCGGATAGTCGTCTACATGGGGATATTTCTTGGTCGAAATGACCGATTCGGCATAGAGGTCGCCGTTCTCGTCAACGAGACCGAACGCGGTGTTGATGCCGCCGATGTCCACGCCGATAGCGAGTTTTTTCATATCGTGATTCAGGTTAAAGTTTAGTTTTATCTTGTCAAAGTTAATCCAAAATTCGGCTACTCCAAACTTTTTTCCTACTTTTGGGACAGTTTCCGATCCAAAAGTACCATTCAAGACTATGCAGACCAACGAGCAGATGCTCTCCGCCATCGAAAATTACCTTGCCCAGGCCGAATTTCCGGCCGAGCCGGAACTCCTCTACGCCCCGATCGGCTATTCGCTCTCCGGAGGCGGCAAACGCCTGCGGCCGATGCTGCTGATGCTCGCCTACGGCATCTTCTCCGACGACGTGCAGCAGGCGCTGCCCGCGGCCGCGGCCGTCGAGGTGTTCCACAACTTCACGCTGCTGCACGACGACATCATGGACAACGCCGCCGTGCGCCGCGGCAAACCTTCGGTCTATGCCAAGTGGGGGCAGAACGTGGCGATCCTTTCGGGCGACGCCATGATGATCTGCGCCTACCGCCTGCTGAGCACCGTCCCGGCCAGCCTGCTGCCGCAGGTGCTCTCGACCTTCAACACCATGGCGCTCGAAGTCTGCGAAGGACAGCAGTACGACATGGACTTCGAGAGCAAACGCAAGGTCTCGGTCGTGGAATACATGCACATGATCGAACTCAAGACCTCGGTGCTGCTGGCCGGCGCGGTCACCATCGGCGCCATGCTGGGCGGCGCCTCGGAGGAGGACTGCCGCAAACTGCGCCGCTTCGCCGTCGAACTGGGGCTGGCTTTCCAGCTTCAGGACGACCTGCTGGACAGCTACGGCGACGACCGGCTGGGCAAAGCCATCGGCGGCGACATCCTCGAAGGCAAGAAGACCTACCTGATGATCACGGCCATGAGCCGCGCGGACGAGGCGACGCGCGAGATGCTGCGCACGGCCTACCGCGACCCGGCGGGCTCCTCGACGCCACGAGAAGCCCGATGGGACGGATGAAAACCTCGATCGCCACGACCGGCTGGACGCCGCCGGCGCCTGACCTGAGCAGCAGATGCCACCGACCGCTGCCGGAGATCGACCGTTGCGCTCGCCGATCGGCCCGAACCGCTCCGGATATATCGGCAAGGTCGGTTCGATACCGCCGCCATCCGCCGATCAACCCCGCTGACATACGTTCGGTCGAACGTCTGCGATTTCGAAGGAGAGCTGCACATAGACTCCCTCGTCACCTACCTCTCACCGGGCGATTCGCGAATGGGGCGGGATTTACGGAGGATGGCGCCTGAAAGGGCATTACACCCTGCGCGAAGACCCCGAACAGCCGGGCGCGGGGGTGTTCGAAGGCCTGACATCGATCGGGCCGGCAAATCTATGAATGATGATAAACAACCAGTGGCTGGCGCAGACAAAACCGGTGAAATACTGGCGGATGGCTCACCGTCGGGGAGCCCGGCCGACGAATACCTGGCAACGGCTGCAAAGCTACCGCAGTTCGCCGGGACGAATCGGTCCGTGGAAAGCCCTTCGGGAAAGCGCCGGCTGGTGGCTCTGTTACTATTGAAAACGATGAAACGTTCGGATATCGAAATAATGGCTCCCGTCGGGAGCTACGAATCGCTCGCGGCCGCCATCGGGGCCGGAGCCGACGCCGTCTATTTCGGTGTCGGGAAACTCAATATGCGCTCGGCGTCGGCGGCCAACTTCACGCTCGACGACCTGGGACGGATCGTCGCCGCGGCCCGCAAGGCCGGGGTGAGGACCTACCTGACGGTCAACACCATCGTCTACGAGGACGAGATCGCCGAGGTGCACGCCGTGATCGACCGTGCCAAGGCCGCCGGCGTCGATGCCGTGATCGCCTCGGACCTGGCGGCGATCCTCTACGCCCGGCGGATCGGGCAGGAGGTACACATCTCCACCCAGTGCAACATCTCGAACTCCGAGGCGGTGCGGTTCTTCGCGCAGTGGGCCGACACGGTGGTGCTGGCCCGCGAACTGTCGCTGGAGCAGGTGGCGGCGATCCGCCGCCGGATCGTCGAGGACGACATCCGCGGCCCGCGGGGCGAACTGGTCGAAATCGAAATGTTCGCCCACGGCGCGCTCTGCATGTCGGTTTCGGGCAAATGCTATCTTTCGCTCTACGAGACCAACTGCTCGGCCAACCGCGGCGCATGCCGCCAGCTGTGCCGCCGCAAATACACCGTCACTGACAAGGAGACCGGCGCGGCGCTGGACGTGGACGGCCGCTACGTACTCTCGCCCAAGGACCTCTGCACGGTCGATTTTCTCGACAAGTTCATCGGCGCGGGCGTCCGGGTGCTGAAGATCGAGGGCCGGGCGCGGGGCGCCGAGTACGTCAAGCGCGTGGTGGAGTGTTACGACGAGGCGCTCAAGGCGATGGAGTCCGGAACCTACACCCCCGCTTTAACTGCGGAGCTGAAAGAGCGGCTCCGGACGGTCTTCAACCGCGGGTTCTGGGAAGGCTACTACGCCGGACGCCCCGTCGTGGAGCACAGCCCGGCCTACGGATCGTCGGCCACGCAGCGCAAAGTGTACGTGGGCAAGGTGGTGAACTTCTACAAGAAGCTCTCGGTGGCCGAAGTGCCGGTCGAGGCGGCGCCCCTCGCCGTCGGGGAACCGATCTTCTTCCTCGGGGCCACCACCGGCGTCGCCGAGCAGACGCTCACCGAACTGCACGGACCCGACGGACAGCCGGCAGAATCGGTCGCCCAGGGGGAACTCTGCGCCATCCGCACCCCCGGCGTGATCCGCCGCGGCGACCAGCTCTACAAATTCGTTCCGGCGGACAAGGTCTGAAACCCGGCGGGAATTCGCCGGACCGCATGCGATTCGGCTTTGCTTCCGTCCGGCTTTTTCGTACCTTTGGGGGCCGTAACGACCTTTTTAATTATGTCGAAAAGTTCTGCTGCACCACATATCTCCCGCCATCCCGCGGACGGACTGCCCATGCCCCGGCGGCTCGGGGCCATTCTGGCCGTGGCGTTCGGCGTCTCGCTCTCGGTGATCGACGGACCATCGCCAACGTCGCACTGCCCACCATCGGGCAGAAGCTGGGCATCTCGTCGGCCGACTCGATCTGGATCGTCAACGCCTACCAGCTGGCCATCATGGTCTCGCTGCTCTCCCTCTCGGCGCTGGGCGAGCTGGTCGGCTACCGCAAGGTCTACATCGGCGGGCTGATGCTCTTCACGGTGGCTTCGGTGGGATGTTCGCTCTCCGGATCGCTCCAGACCCTCGTGCCGGCGCGCGTCATGCAGGGCTTCGGAGCCGCGGCCATCACCTCGGTCAATACCACGCTGATCCGCTTCATCTACCCCAAGGCCCGGCTGGGACGCGGCATGGGCATCAACGCCACGGTCGTCGCCACCTCGTCGGTGGCCGGGCCGACGCTGGCGGCGGGAATTCTCTCCGTGGCCGACTGGCCGTGGCTCTTCGCCGTGAACGTCCCGATAGGGCTGGCCGCCCTGTCGCTGAGCCGCCGCTTCCTGCCCGACAACCCCGTGCGGGTCGGCACCCCGCTTCGACTGGCGCGACGCGGTGATGAACGCACTCACGTTCGGGCTGCTGATGGCTTCGGTCGAGGGTTTCTCCCACGGACTCGACCCGCGCGTGCTGTCGCTGGGGGGCGCGGCGCTCATCGTCGTCGGCTTCTTCTTCATCCGCGGCCAGCTGCGCGAACCCTATCCGCTGCTGCCGTTCGACCTGCTGCGCATCCCGATCTTCTCGGTCTCGGTCTTAACGTCGATCTGCTCGTTCCTCGGACAGATGCTCGCCATGGTGGCCCTGCCCTTCTACCTGCAACAGGCCTGCGGCTACGACGACGTCGCGACGGGACTGCTGCTGACGGCCTGGCCCGCCGTGATCATGGTCGTGGCCCCGATGGCCGGCACTCCTCGTCGAACGTGTCCACGCCGGAATTCTCGGCGGCACAGGACTCGCGATGATGGCCGCGGGACTGTTCCTGCTGGCATTCCTCCCGGAACATCCGACCGATTTCGACATCATCTGGCGGCTGGTGCTCTGCGGCGCAGGATTCGGACTTTTCCAGTCGCCGAACAACAGCATCCTGATCGCCTCGGCGCCGCCCGAGCGAAGCGGTTCGGCGAGCGGCATGCTGGCCACGGCACGCCTCGTAGGACAGACGACGGGCGCCGCGCTGATGGCCCTGCTGTTCCACGTCGTACCCGAAAACAGCACCCGCACCGCCCTCCTGCTGGCGGGCGGATTCGCCGTCACGGGAGCCGTCGTCAGCATCACACGCATTCCGCTGCCCCTGCCCGAAGGGCTCACCCGAAGAAAACAATCCAGACCATGAAACACCTTTTTCCGATACTGCTCCTGCTCGCTCCGCTCTTCGCCGGAGCTCAGGAATCCGACACCGTGGAGTTCATCTGCCCGTCCTACCTGCACCGGGGCGACACCGTGGGCATCGTCTCCCCGGCGGGCAAACTCCCGCTGAAAACCGACACGGCGAAAATCCGCGAACGCTTCGAATCGTGGGGACTGCACGTGAAATTCGGCGTCCACTGCGCCGACCGCGAACAACCCTATTTCGCCGGGACCGACGAAGAACGCGCCGCCGATTTGCAGGCGATGATCGACGATCCGTCGGTCAAAGCCATGATCGCCTGCCGCGGGGGTTACGGCTCGGTGCGCCTGCTGCCGCTCGCAGACCTCGCGCGGCTGCGCGAAGAACCGAAATGGGTGGTCGGATTCAGCGACATCACCATGCTCCACCTCGCCCTGCGGAAGCTCCGCATCGAGAGCATCCACGGCCCGATGCCCTCGGGGTTCCGCTTCGACGGGAAGGAAGACCCCTCGGCCGAATCGCTGCGGCAGGCGCTGTTCGGCGAAACGGTGTGCATCGAGGTCGAACCCCATCCCCTCAACCAGCCCGGAACGGCCTCAGGATGCCTGGCCGGAGGCAACCTGACGGTGATCCGCTCGGCGGACGGCACCCCCGAGGAGCTGACGGCGGAGGAACCGACGGTGCTGCTGATCGAGGAGGTCGGGGAGTTCGTCTACCGCATCGACCGGATCATGCAGAGCCTCGCACGCAGCGGCAAACTCGAGAACCTCCGGGCGGTGGTCGTCGGCCACTTCTCGGAGATGCTGGGCATGGAGAAATTCGGCGTGGCGGACGCCTGCGCGATCATTTCGTCCTACACGCGGCCGCTGGGGATTCCCGTCGTCTTCGGATTCCCCGCGGGGCATGAAGACCCCAATCTGGCGGTCTATCTGGGACGCCGGGTGACGGTCAGCGTCGATGAAGAGGGCGCCCGCATGGAATTTGCCCCCGCGGATTGACGGATTCCGAAATTTTCCCTATATTTGGGGGCGTAACGCCCCTGTCAGGAGTCGGTCGGTTATCCGGAAACCGAATGCAATCCGTTTTTGGACCCGATCGTCTTTTTGCACCTTTAGTATCGTAACGCCCTTTTTTATTCTAACGCCTATGTCAGCAAAGACCTATACCGCGCGCCGTCACAGCAATACGTAACTGAACGAAGTAATACCGA
>VOFJ01001450.1_pt1 | contig 33193 bp, 63 predicted proteins | sample 5384081 | NCBI WGS metagenome assembly VOFJ01 (sample SAMN12384729, study PRJNA508395) | human gut metagenome | isolation source: healthy gut I | host: Homo sapiens | reverse complement strand
GTATTGGATTTTTGGGTCTGATAATATTAAAAATAATTTATTTGCAGAAGGTATATCTCTAGATGATGAATTTCAGGTATCTTCTAAATGGAGTTAAGAAATCCCAAATTTTAGAAAATTTGCTGATTTATTACTTAAATCGTTGTTTCTTAATGTTTGACAAGTTCTAAGTTTAAATATCTCATCGTGTATGCTTGAACAAATTTGGAACTTGGGAATTTAATATCATAATATGAAAGTGTGGAAAAAATGGCAGGGATTAAAGATGTTGCAAAAATGGCAGGGAGTAGGTGTAGGAACAGTTTCAAGAATGCTTAATGACAGTGGATATGTTTCTCTGGATACGAGGGCCAAAATAGAAAAACTGCTATGAAGGAATTGAATTATACACCGAATGAACTTGCCAGAAATCTGTATTATAAAAAAAGTGGTATAATTGCGGTACTTGTACCGAATGTATCCAATCCTTTTTTGCTGAGTTTGTTGATTGTGTAGAAGGGGAACTGCGCAAAGCCGGCTTCAAAATTATGTTATGTAACACATTGAAAGATGTAAAGGCTGAAGCTGAATATCTGGATTTGCTGAACAGACATATTGTAGATGGGATAATTGCGGGAATGTCTTCTTTGGATGAAAGTGAGTATTCTAAAATTCATAAGCCGATTGTTGCGCTTGACAGATATCTGGGAGAAGAAATTCCGGTAGTAGCTGTGGACCATAAAATGGGTGGACGCCTGGCAGCAGAAGTGTTGCTGCGTAATGGCTGCAAAAAGAATACTTCATTTCAGAAGTACAGCAGAAAAGAGTCTTTATATCATGATCGTCATGCAGAATTTCAAAAAAAATTATGGATGAGCAGGGAATAGAAACCTATTGTTATGATCTGGACTGGCGGCGTTTGGATATTCAGTATTATCATCAGGTTGCAGAAGAAGTTATGGAAAAAAAATCTGAAATTTGATGGTGTGTTTGGTGTAGACCGACTGGCTATTGAATGCATGAATGGATTGCTCAGGCAACACAAAAAAATCCCGGAAGAGGTAAAAATAGTTTCTTATGATGGAACGTATATTTACAGAATTGGTAGAACCGCAAAATAAGTACAATTGTTCAGCCCATTGACAGAATGGCAGAGGAATCTGTAAAAAGCCTTTGTGAGCTAATTAATGGAAAAAAAGTGAAAAAAAAAAAAGTATTTTAATACCTGAATTCCGTAAAGGCGGAACAACAGTATAAACAGACGTCATACATGTGTTGTGCATTTATTACAAAAAAAAGGATAAAAACAAAGATAAACACAAAATATTTGGGCATAATTTATGAAAAAAAAAAAAACATAATCGGATTGACAAAAATTACAAAAAGGTTATAATGAAATTAACAAGACGAAGAAAACAAAGATGTTTTAAACAATATGGAACGCGTTCCACATTGTAAAAACAAAATTTGTTTTCACAATGTTAACCCGTAAAATTAGATTACTCCGGAGAATATCTAAAGCGGTTGAAGCAGTATGTAAATGGAACGGCATGATATTTAATATCATGGAATTTAGAATCTTTAAGAATAGGAGATTAAAATGAGAAAAAAAGATTGTTAATTCATTAATTACAGCAACTGTGATTGGAAGTATGCTTACAGGAATGGCAGTTCCCTGTTTTGCAGGTGAGAAAAAAAGACGATGGAAGCAGTATTACAGTTCTTGTAGAAAAAGTGGTTCACCTTGCAAAGCATCTTGCCAATAATACAGCAGCTGATTTTGAGAAAGAAAAAGGCTGTAAGGTTGTTGTTGATGCTGTTGCTATACTGGTATGTATGATGCTTTCTACCGAAATTAAAGCAGGACAGGCTGCTCTCATGATGTTTCATGCATGGATTTTGTATGGCTGGCAGCTTTTGCTGATGCAATCGAACCACCGTACAGATGCAGATACCAGTGATTTCCTTCCAACGCTGGAAGAAAGCGGAACAGTAGATGGTAATCTTCTGGGATATCCGATGTGGGTAAACGCTAAGATCCTTATTTACAGAAAAGATCTGATTCCGGAAGATAAAGTGCCAAAGACCTGGGATGAATATAAAGCACTGGCAAAAAGAAATGAAAACAGACGATATGTACGGAACAACAGTTTTTGAAGTGGTTCTGACGCAGTTTGTTCCTTCCTTGATTTTGCCTGCCAGGCCGGTGCAGATGGATTAGTATATGACAAGGATGGAAATGTAAATATTACAGATCAGCCATATGTGGATGCGCTTGATTTTATGGTTGAAATGGCAAATGAAGATTGTACGCCATCAGATTCTCTGGCTACTGCTTCTACAGAGTCTCAGGAACTTTTCAATAATGGTAAAGTCGCAATGCAGTTGAACTGGAGCCATCAGTATCCTGCAGCTGTTGAGGCACTTGGAGCAGATAAGGTGGGATGTGCACCAATGATTGCCGGCAGTGCAGGAGCAGGAGCAACCACAGGTCCATGGTATGAATGTGTAATGAAAATTCTGAGAATAAAGACATGGCACTGAAATATGTAGAATATATGTACGATCATAATGCAGATTATATGAACGGAACCCTTAAAATTGCCGGCAGAACTTCTGTTTATGAGGAAGCTGGAAAAGAGGCTGGTAATGAGCATACAACAGCAGTTCTTGACACATTGAATGAAAAACAGTCTCAGCCAAGACCTATGATTTCAACCTGGTCACAGGTAGAGGAGGTTCTTACAGGTGTTGTAGAATCCTGTCTTGGTGGAGCAGATGTGAAAGAAACCCTTGAATCTGCAAAAGAAGAGATTGAGGCAATTGGGAAGTAAAGTGACAAAGTAATAAAGAAAAAGCAGATTGCAGACATCTACCAAATAATAAAAAATGTAATTAAATCAAGGGTGATTTTACCTGGACATCGAACACACTAACTATGAATTTACTAATCTATGATGTATGATGCAGGGAGTAAATCGCCCTTGATTTTTATAAGAAAGGGGAAATATTATGAAATTGATATCAAAAAACACTATTGCTGTTTTTTTCTTCCTGGCGCGATTTTCATGGGTGCCTTTTGATTTATCCTATTTTTAAAAATGGTATTTGACAGTTTCTTTTAAGGTTGGAATTACAGGAGCCAGAACTTTTATTGGATTTGATAATTATATTAAAGCATTTACAGCTGGCGGTTTTTTGAAGCAGCTGAAAAATACATTGATTTATATTTTGATTGCGGTATCTGTGGAAACAGTTTTGGGATTTATTTTTGCATTATTATTTGAACTTGATTATAAGGGCAGTAAAATAGTACGTTCATTAATGATGACACCACTTATGATCGCACCGCTGGTTGCAGGTCTTATCTGGAAATTGATGATGAGTTCAAACTTTGGTATTGTCAATGAGTTTGACCAGAATAGGGATCTTATCCAGTCCAAGTGAAATTTTGTGGCTTTGCAGATTCCCGATGGTCATTGATCGCCTGTTGTATTGCAGATATATGGCTGACTACACCGTTTATGATGCTGATGATTCTGGCTGGCCTTCAGGGATTGGATACCAGCGTGTCAGAAGCAGCAAGAATGGATGGAGCAAGTAAGCTGCAGGAAATTTTTTACATAAAAATACCGGGAATTAAAACCGGTTCTGTTGACAGCATTGTCAGTGAGAATTATAGATGCGGCAAAGACTTTTGACATTATCTGGGCAATGACAGAAGGTGGACCTAACAGTTCATCGGAGACAATTAGTATTATTATTTATAAGACACTTGTAAAGTATAATAATACAGGATATGCCAGTGCAATGGCTGTTATCTTTATCATAGTTCTTGTAGTGTTTACATTAGTATTTATGCAGAGTTTATGGAATCCAAAGAAAAAAGTAAAAAGCTGTCAAAGAAAAACAGTAGTAAAAAGGATTCAATAAGGAGACCAAAATGAAGAAAGGTAATAGTATCAAACTAAAAATAGCAGTTATTATTTCTATAATTATTACAATATTCTGGCTGCTTCCATATATTTATGTAATTTGTTGTTCGTTTAAACCCGGATCAGAGGTAATTGCTGTTCCACCATCTTTTTTCTTCCAAAAAGCTTTTCGGTTGAAAATTTCACTCAATTATTTGTAAGAATGAACGCGGGTGGGTATCTGCTGAACAGTTTGATTACAGCAGTTTGCAGTACAATTATTGCAGCTATCTTGGGTTCACTGGCTGCATATGCTATTCAGAGATCTGGAGCGAAGCTGTCAGTAGGGCTGGTGGTATTGATTTTATGTCTGAAAATGATTCCTACATCCAGTATTGCAGTACCTATTTATGAGATTATTTGTAATATGGGATTGTATGATACCAGAATTGCATTGATTATTGTTTATGCGGCAGTAAACATGCCTTTTGTAATGTGGACAATGCTTAGTTTTTATGAGGGAGTACCGTCTACTTTGGATGAGGCTGCATATGTAGATGGCGCTTCCAGCCTTCAGACATTCAGAAAGGTTATTTTGCCGATTTGTAAAGCCGGGACTTGCAACTGCCTTTTATATTTACATTGTTCTTGGCATGGAATGATTTTCTTATTTCTCTGTTGCTGACCAGTATGAATGCTAAAACATTTACAGTAGGTCTTGCCGGTTTCCTGTCAGCGTATAATCTTGACCTTGGACCGATGTGTGCAGGAGCATTTTTATTTAGCTTCCCGGTAATGATTTTATCAATGTTTGCACAGAGATACATTGTTCAGGGAATGACAGCAGGAGCTGTAAAAAGGATAATAAGAATGGAGAAAGCCAGTGAATAAAATATTAATGAGACAAAGAATAGAAAACGCGCAAAAAAGAAATTGACAGTAAAAGATGATTGTTCAAAATGGAAAAATGCGTCAGCATTATCATTTTATGCCCCAGAGTGGGTGGATGAATGATCCTAACGGACTGATCTTTTTTAACGGACAGTATCATGTGTTTTATCAGACTAATCCATATAATGGATTTTGGGGATTATAATGGCGCATTGGGGACATGCAGTCAGCAAAGATTTAGTTCATTGGGAATATTTGCCTCTGGCATTGGCACCCAGTGAAGAGTATGATGATTATCAAAAAGGTGGATGTTTTTCCGGCAGTGCAATCGAACACGAAGGTAAGTTATATGTATTTTATACGGGCAACTGCAAATCATGGAAACGGAAGTGAGCAAAGCCAGTGTCTTGCTATAAGTGAAGATGGAATAAATTTTGAAAAGTATGACGGAAATCCTCTCTTGATGCACCGGAAGGTATTCAGCCGGATTCATTCCCGGGCGATCCAAAGGTATGGAAGCATGAAAATAAATATTATATGGTTGTAGGGGCCAGTCGTAATAACAGAGGATTAGCATTGATATATGAATCTGCAGATCTTTATCATTGGAATTTTTTAAACGTGCTGGCAGAAAGCCGTGGAGAATGGGGGATTCATGTGGGAATGTCCGGATTTTTTATCAGCTTGGCGATAAATATGTTCTCACTTTTTTCTCCAATGGGCTCAGGAGATCATACATCAGTATACCTGACAGGAGATTTTGATTACAAAACAGGAAAATTTGACTGGCATATCAGTGGTGAAATGGATTGGGGATTTGATTTTTTATGCGCCACAGTCCATGGTTGCTCCTGATGGAAGACGTCTGATTGTTGCCTGGGCGAATGAATGGGAATGGATGCCTCTCTTTAAGGACTGGGGACCTACTTATCAGGAGGGCTGGTGCGGATTTTTTAATGTGATTCGTGAAGTTCGGATGTGCAAGGATGGAACGCTGGCGTTTGTTCCTGTAGAGGAAATGGAAAAAAACTCCGTGAAAACAAATTTTACGCAACGGGGAAATACAGATTACAGAAACACCTCAGCAGTTAAAAGCAGGAGATGGAATCAGCTTTGAGATGAAATTTACATTGGATCTTGAAGAAACTGATGCAGACAGGGGGTAGAACTGAAGCTCAGATGCGGAAAAGAAAAAAAGAACTCCCGTTGTATTTTTGATCTGAAAAATGGTGAATTGCTGGTAGACAGAAGCTGTGCAGATGGATGGAGTGTAGGAAACATCCAGAAGTGTACTTAAGGTCAGCGAAAAAAAGTCTGGATGTACATATCTTCTTCAGATCAGAGTTCTCTGGAGATATTTACAGATCAATACAGAAATAATCATTCCAATAATATTTTTGCAGGAAATGATCAGGATGCAATAAAGTATATATCTGCGTTTGGTGGAAGAGCGGTAATCAGAGACTATGAAGCATATGGATTGCAGGAGTGTTTTAACTGAATCAAGTAGCGGAGCGGATTGCGAATATCCGCTTGACATGAACTGAACAGCAGGAGGAGTATTGAAATGAAACGTAATGATTATTATGATGTCACTGACTGGCAGGTAGGTAACCCATATACGGATATCGGAGAAGTGATCAACAGTATCATTGCAGACATCAAGAACAGACAGAAGGATACAAATGTAAATGATGGAGGAAAAACCGAGGAGCAGTAATTTATATTCCGTCTGGAGATTATCATTTAAAACGCAGGTGAAAATTGACATCAGTTACTTGAAAATCCAAGGATCAGGACATGGATTTGTGTCTTCAAGTATCCGATATAATGTGCCAAAAGAACAGTGGAAGGATCTTCATGACATCTGGCCGGGCGGTAGCAGGATTCTGGTAGATTTGGAACCATTAAAGGGGGATGAAAGATCCGGTGCTGCTTTTCTGGTGGAACGAGAGGGAGATCCGAGAATCAGTTCCGTGGAGTTTGAAAAATTTCTGTATTGATGGACTCCATTTTGTAGATGACGGAAATGGAGATCCAGAGAATACATATTTAAATGGAAAACAGGAATTTTATGTAGCCAGTGCACAGGATTCTTTCAGAATTACAGGCATGGGTATTATTTATCTGGAGCATGGAGTGACTCTTTACAATTCTGATGCATTATCTGTTCATGATAATTTTATAGCAGAATGTGGAAATTTGTAGAACTTCGTGGAGCCGGACAGGCATCTAAAATAACAGATAATCTTATGGGGGCTGGTTATAGAGGTTATACAATTTTTGCCGAAAATTTTGGAGGACTTCTGATTACTTCAATAACATTTTTCCAAGAGGAAAAAGTATAGTACATCTTAAGGGTGTTCTTAGATCATCAGTAACTGCAAACAGATTTCATTCTTTTTATCCGGGAATGCTGATAATGGAAAAAATTGTAGAGAAAATCTCATATCTTCCAATCATTTTCTCAGAGACCATGAACCATGGCCTCCGATGCTGGAATATGATAATGGATTAGAGGATGATTTTGGCCTGATTCATATTCAGGGAAGTAGCAATTCACTGATTGCTAATCACATTTCGGAGACGATTGAACAGCAATATCTGAAACCGGCAGGCGTAAAAACCGATAATCATTCGTTTGGTTTCCGGAAGAGAAAATTACATTGCAAACAATCATATTGTGGCAACTACAAAAATTGATAAAAAAGAAAGTGAAGAAAATCAATCCTGCTTTGATGCGCAGGTTGGAGCATTGTTAAGTATGGATGAACTGGTTAAACTTCCGATTGAAGCAGTACATGTTGATGAGGCATCATTGGATAATATAATGACTGGATACATGCAGAGAAAATGAAGCAGTTATGGATTTTGCAGAAAAATGTGTTTCGGGAATTCCTTGTCTTTCGCAGTCTGCGGAACTGTCTTGATTGCATTATTATTATAAATTGTAAAAAATTTCATGATTTTTTAAAAGAAAAAAGCACAGTAATCAAAGAGAACTGGGAAAAATTTATAATACTCGTATAGTTATAACGAGGGCTACTGTAAATAAACATAAGTTAACAGTAAAAAAGGATGTCGGATTTGCTCCGGCATCCTTTTTATATGGGGATCATACAGGATAAAATAGTATAAAAAAATGTCAAAATATTTTATTGAAACTCCTCGTGATTTTGCTATGATATAGTAAGATTATGTCGGCAGAAGGTCAGTACTATAGATATATAGTGAATCGGAGACAAAAATTCAGAAAGGGATTTTTACATATGTACACAGGAAACTATGAATGTCTGGAATTATTTGTAAAACTAGAAGCCGGGAAAAAAGGCAGTGTGAGCCTGAAGAAGGTAAAAGAAAACAAAACAGAAATAAAAAAGAACTGCAGCATATCTATGGGAACTGATCAAGTTCCGAGCCGGGAGCTTATGGAAGCATGACTTTGCCAAGAGAACTCCATGTGAAGAATGAAAATGAGGGATAAATAGAAATGACTACATCTATGATAAAAGGCAATCCGCTGAAACTGATGTTACAGTTCGCGTTTCCTTTACTGTTAGGAAACTTACTGCAACAGACTTATAATATTATTGATGCTGCGATCGTAGGCCAGATTCTTGGCGCAAAAGCACTGGCAAGTGTAGGAGCCAGCAGCAGTATTCAGTTTCTGGTACTGGGATTCTGCATGGGAAGCTGTACAGGCTTTGGTGTTCCTGTAGCTAAATATTTCGGTGCAGAGAAAATAGAAAAAAATGCGGGGATTATATCTTTAATGGAGCTGTATTATGTGCAGGAATCGCAGTGATCCTGACAGCATTATGCAGTGTTTTATGTCCTCAGATTCTGCATATTTTATCTGTACCAGAGGACATTTATGACAATGCATATAGTTATCTGCTAATCATTTTCCTGGGGATTCCCTTTTTACGATTTTATATAACTATCTGTCCAGTATTTTGAGGTCAGTGGGGGACACAACAGGACACCGTTTATATTTCTGGCGTTATCTGCTGTTCTGAATATTTTTCTGGATTTGTTCTGTATCGTAGTGCTGAAACTTGATGTGCCGGAGCTGCCATTGCAACCATTTCCGCACAGGCAATCAGTGGAATCTTGTGCCTTATTTTTATTATCCGCAAAATGAAACTTCTGTGGCTCAAGAAAGAAAAACAGGACAATAAAAAGGGGATGCAGTAAAGGGAACTTCTGGCAATGGGAATGCCTACGGGACTTCAGTTTTCCATCACGGCGATCGGCAGTATGGTGATGCAGTCTGCCAACAACGGTCTTGGAAGTACATATGTATCAGCTTTTTACTGCAGCAATGAAGATCAAGCAGTTTACCATGTGTCCATTTTGATGCTATCGCAACCTCTGCTTCTGTATTCTGTAGCCAAAATCTTGGAGCAGGACAGTCTGACAGGATTAAGAAAGGATTGCGCTGTGGTATTACAGTGGGAGTAGGATATGGTATTGCGGCAGGAATTTTACTGATTTTTGCAGGGCATACACTTTCTATGCTGTTTGTTGGAAAGAGTGCGGTGGCAGTTTGGATGCCTCTGCCAAATACCTCAGATGTATGGGATTTTTCTACTGGAGTCTTGGTATTCTCAATGTCGCCCGTATGGTAACTCAAGGACTTGGATATTCAGGCAGAGCCGTTTTTTCTCCGGCGTAACAGAAATGATCGCCAGAACAGTTGTCTGTCTTGGATTTGTAGGAACTTTTGGCTTCACAGCCATCTGCTTCGCAGACCAGACTGCCTGGATCACAGCAACCTGCTATATTTTTCCGACATGCCTGTGGTGCATCGAAAGTCTACAAAAATGCTTGCATCTATAGCAGTTCGAGTAAATAATGCATCATAATCTAGCCCCATCAGAGTGTGAAATTCTGCGTCATATATCTTTGCCGTGCGTTAGAGCGTGTCTGCAGATATCTTCCTTGTTTTCGCACTCTGCTGAACTGTCTTAAATGCATTATTTATTAGGACTGTTATAATAAAAAGTATGACAAAATAAAGAAAACAGCTATGCAAGAGCAGCAGATAAAAATATCTGTACTCTTCATAGCTGTTTTTTATGTATGGTTTATATATGGTAAAGCTATTGACTATATGGATATCAGGTTAAAAGAGCTTCTGCTCAGATGCTTTTTATCCGTAAATGGTCCTGACAGTTTTGACATCTCTGTGATTTCCAACGAAATCCTGATTAAAGATAATCGGGCTTCCGTCAGGATTTTCGTATTTCTGCTCCGGTTCGAATGCCATACCAAGTGTTTCAGTTGAGATGATACCGTCGTTTTCTTCTTTGATGATATCATACAGGTTGGTCTTCAGATACCAGCCATCTTCTTTCTCTTCAACAGAGATATCTACAGTGTGTTCTGTATCTGTGACTGCATCTGTTTCTTTTTTTCCCCATGCACGTGCTCCATTGAAATAGAGATTGCCGGATGCCCATACAGGAAGATGATCATAATAGCAGTTGCCTGTTGTTTCAGAACCCATTCCGCAGTAACCTTCGAACTGTCTGTTCCATTCATCAAAGGTTGGATATCCGTTAAATTTGAAAGTTCCTGTGATCACATTGCAGTCATCCCACATATTTCCATTGTTACCCATAAGATCAGCCAGATCCTGCATACAAGGACGGATCGGTTTCTGAACGAAGATGTTGTTGTAGAATCTGTCATCTCCATGAAGGATGGTCATAAATCCTGCAACCTGAGTTCCGTGTTTGGTGTGATATGGAGTATATCTCGGAGATGGAATATCAGGTGCACCGTTGTCTGTACCGATACCAACAGAAACGAAGCCGCCGCAGATCAGGTTATGTACAAGGGCAACACCCCTGGGTTGCAATTTTCAGTGCACGGTCAGACAGCAGGATATTGTGGTCGATTAATGTCGGACCATGGGAAACCTCAACGAAGATATCTTCTCCTACGCTTGTGACAGCGTCATCCCCTGCCTCGAAGTCATTAGGAAGAGCATTGTCATGGAAGAGATTTCCTGTAACGCGGGTTCCCTGTGCCTGCCAGTCAAGCCACAGACCACGGGTGCAGTTGTGGATATGGTTGCGGCGGAAAAATAACATCGATAGCAGCATGCATTTTTGATACCGCCAATCTCTGCTCCTGCCAGATTCTGCTTGTTATTAATGTGGTGGATATGGTTGTCTTCAATAACAGAGAATACGCCTCCAAGATGTCCTACAATACCTGTCTGACCGCAGTCATGGATCTCACATCTGCGCACAATATGGGAACCGATGTGTTCTTTATCCCATCCTTCATAGGAAGCCTGGCAGATGCAGTCGCGCTCTGTCTGAGTTCCGTCTTTGTACTTCCACTTTAACCATTTGTTATCATTTTTCCGGCTGCAGATATTTACCAAGAGAAATACCGCTGCATTTGGATTCATAGATTTCACAGTCTTCGATGATCCATCCTTTGGACCAGTGAGGACCGACCATTCCCTCCTGATAAGCGGTAGGGGAGCCCACTGAGTAGCAGCCTGACTGATGCGGAAACCGGAGAGAGTGATATATCCGATTCCTTCACTTTCTGGATAGAAGCAGTTTCTTCTTACATTGATCTCAACATTTTCTTTTATTGGGATCTTTTTTCATGGAAGTTTGCATAAATAATTGTCTGATTATTGGCTTCATCCTGTTCTGCATACCATGTATATACAGAGAAATCAGGATCCCATGAGATAGTACTTTTTGTGGATTTTTAACTTTATCCAGAGTGGTTACTTCATACATGGATTTTCATTCAGATATACATCTCCTGTATGAGCAATAAATGTAGCGATAAACCAATCTCCGGATACCAGGGTAGTAAATGGGTTATAATCACCGAAGATTCCGTTCGGAATGACTGCTTTCCATACAGTGCCTTCTACATTTTTCCCAGTCTTTGACAGCTTCACTTCCTGTAATGTGCGCCTGTCCTTTTTATTGCAGAACGGTAGGTGATACGCTTGTCTGCCGTTCCAGCGTGAATCGGATTAACAGCTTCACGGTATAATCCCTGGTGCAACGATGACTTCATCTCCCCCGGAAGTGCCTTTGCAGCGGCCTCCTGAATAGTTTTGAATGGATTTTCTTTTTGTTCCGTTTCCGGTCTGGATCACGGATGCATCAACGTAAATAATCATTATAAAAACCTCCCGGCCTTCTGGCCTGAATCCTTCTGTTTGCGGGCGAAATGCCCATAAGATATGTAATCTAGTGTAGCATGTAGATATGCAGCGAAACAATGGAATCCTGTGTCATTTTTGTATGAATTTTGTGATGATTCATTACTGTTCACTGAAAACGTCGGATTCGAAAATAAAGAGAACGAAAAAATTTCTGGCAAAAATCACTGTAAATAGAATAAATCTTGATACTTAAAACTTAAAATAGTGAGTAAATACCGGGCTTTTATTTACCAGTAACTTTTGCCTGCATATTACATAGATTTTGATGTAAATACTCTGAGATGATATATTATAAAAATATTTTCAGAAAGTGCAGGCTATCATGAATAAAAAGCAAAAATCAAAAAGAATAAAAAACAGGATAAGCAGAGTGAGAAGCGGTTCCGAGGAAAAAGGAAGAGACAGACAGAAGGAACTGGTAGAAATTCAGCTCGGAACCCCTTGCTGGATTACTGGTCTGTAATGGAATATCATATATACTGCCTGGATTTCAAAAACAAAAATCCAGGCAAAGTTATTTTAATACCAGCGTGTCATTGGCAGATCATTATTGATTCCTTTAGTCATCAGAATCTGGTGCAGATCAATAATTCCGTTATGGAAGGTTGCAGCACATGCTGACAGGTAAAGTTCCCACATACGCAGGAAGGATTCATCAAACATGGTCTTCTCTTTTTCGATGTTATCCCGGAAATTCTTTTCCCAGTGAAGCAGAGTCTTATTGTAATGCAGGCGGAGATTTTCGATATCCAGGGTATGGAAATTGTCCTCTGCCATATGGTTCAGGATTTCTCTCAGACTGGGAACGGTTCCGCCTGGAAAGAATATATTTCTTGATCCATGGATCACCCGGATGTTCTTTCAGTGCACTGATAAAATGAAGCAGGAATAATCCGCCCGGCTTCAGAACTTTCTCCACACAGTCAAGGAAGAGCTGATAATTGTCACGGCCAACATGTTCCAGCATTCCCACACTGACTACCCGGTCAAACTGATACTTATGTTTCGGCAAGATCACGGTAATCCATCAGCTCTACTGTAAGATAATCTTCCAGGCCCTGCTCTTTGATACGTTCTGGAATTCTGTATATTGTTCGTGGCTTAAAGTGATTCCTGTACCATGTACTTTTATTTTTTGGCAGCCTCAATCAGCAGAAATCCCCAGCCGCAGCCAATATCAAGAAGGCTCATGCCTTCTTTGAGGTGTAATTTCTTAAGAATATAATCAACTTTTATTTACCTGTGCCTGATATAAAGAGTCATCGTCATGAATGAAGTATCCACAGGAATAACTCATGGTCTCGTCCAGCCATAATTTATAAAAAAAATCATTTCCAATATCATAATGGCTGGTGACTTCCTTTTCCTGATTCTTTTTGATGTTGAACTGAACATGATCTTTTTCAGAGCAGATTCATTGGTAGAAAATTTCCCCATCTGTCCCAGAAAATGGTCCAGCGCTTCATAAAGATTTCCCTCGATATCCAGATCCCCCGCATATACGCCTCGCCTAATGCCAGGGAAGTGCTTTTGAGCAGCTCGGCCAGAGGAATTGTTTCTTAAAATTTACTGTAAATGTGGGTTCTCCCTCTCCGATTGATATTCGGAATTCTTGAACTTTACCAGAAATGGATAATCTGTAAAGCGTTCAAGGAACTGTACCATTGCTTTCTCTTCCGTCTTTTCTCCTGTAATGTCTCAAACATAATAGTCTACCTCCTTTAACACAGCACTATGATACACCTTTGGGGGCGCTTATCGTCAAGGGGAGAATTAAACAAAGATATCTGGGAAATTGGTCAGACTTGTAGCAGAATAATGGAAATAGAAGAAGAAACAAAAAGTTCACAAAAACATCTTGACCATCAAAGAAACACAAGTTATAATCCCCTATATAAAAATTTTCGTGCAAAGAGCAGACAATGGGGTCTGAGAAAGAATCCCATTGTCTGCTCTTTTGCGTACTGAAGATTTTGTTACTGTTCACTGCGAGGTGTTTTGGCATGAATATGCCAAAATCCTCCGCAGGCAAATCTGGAATGAATTTTGGCTAAACGGAGTGAACAGTATTTTATATTATAATCCGCACAATTCGAGAGGAGGAATATCATGAGGCTGAATCCCAAAGAACAGGAAAAAATTAATGCTTCATATGGCAGGAAATCTTGCAAAAGAGAGAAAGGAAAAGAGGTCTGAAACTGAATTACGTGGAGGCACTTGCGTATATCAGTTCTGAACTCCTGGAGCTTGCAAGAGATGGTAAAACAGTAGTAGAGCTGATGCAGCTTGGAACCAAAATTCTTACAAAGGATGACGTAATGGATGGTGTTGCTGATATGATCGGTGAAGTTCAGGTAGAGGCAACATTCCCGGATGGAACCAAGCTTGTGACAGTACATAATCCAATTCAGTAAGGAGGAGAATGAGCATGAAGATCGGTGAAATTATGGCCGCAGATCGTGAGATCACACTTTAATGAAGGCAAGAAAACCAGTGACAGTAACAGTGGCAAACAAAGGCGACAGACCGGTTCAGGTCGGTTCTCATTTTCATTTCTTTGAAGTAAATAAATGCCTTTCTTTTGACAGGGAAAAAGCCTATGGATATCATCTGGACATTCCTTCAGGAACATCTGTAAGTTTTGAGCCGGGTGAAGAAAAAGAGGTTCAGCTTACAGAAATAGGCGGCAGACAGAGAGTATTCGGACTGAATGATCCTCACCCGTGCCCAGGCAACTGACGATACAAAAGCAGCATCCATGGAAACTGCGAAATTAAAAAGGATTTCTGTAAGGAGGGACAATAATGAGTACAAAAATTTCCGGAAGCAAATATGCGGCAATGTATGGCCCGACTACAGGAGATAAGGTACGTCTGGCAGATACAAGCCTTGTGATCGAGGTAGAAAAAGATTATACAACCTATGGAGACGAAGTAAAGTTCGGCGGCGGCAAGACAATCCGTGACGGTATGGGACAGTCTGTAAAAAACCTGTGCAAAGACGGAGATCTGGATTTGGTAATTACCAATGCATTGATCGTAGACTCTACAGGAATCGTAAAAGCAGATATCGGTATCAAAGACGGCAAAATCGCAGGAATCGGTAAAGCCGGAAATCCGGACATCATGGATGGCGTCACACCTGGAATGACAGTGGGTGCTTCTACAGAGGCTCTTGCAGGAGAAGGTATGATTGTGACAGCTGGTGGTATTGATACGCATATCCACTTTATCTGCCCGCAGCAGATCGACTGTGCATTATACAGCGCGTGTAACTACTATGATCGGAGGTGGTACAGGCCCGGCAGACGGTACAAACGCAACTACCTGTACACCAGGACCATGGAATTTGAGAATGATGTTAAAGGCAGCCGAGGAATACCCGATGAACTTAGGCTTCCTTGGAAAGGTAACTGCTCAGACGAAGCCCTCTTATTGAGCAGGTTAAAGCAGGTGCTATGGGACTTAAAGATCCATGAGGACTGGGGCTGCAACTCCTGCAGTTATCGATCATTGTCTGAATGTGGCAGATGAATATGATGTACAGGTTGCCATCCATACAGACACATTAAATGAAGGTGGATGTGTTGAAGATACACTTGCAATGCCATCGGTGGAAGAACCATCCATACTTATCATACAGAGGGTGCAGGCGGTGGACATGCACCGGATATCATCCGCGCAGCAGCAGCTCCGAACGTACTGCCATCCTTCCACAAACCCTACAATGCCATTTACAGTAAACACTTTGGATGAGCATCTGGATATGCTGATGGTCTGCCATCACACCTTGACAAAGATTCCGGAAGATGTTGCATTTTTGCAGATTCCCGTAATCCGTCCTGAGACAATTGCAGCAGAGGATGTTCTTCATGATATGGGTATCTTCAGTATGATGAGCTCTGACTCTCAGGCTATGGGACGTATCGGAGAGGTTATCACACGTACCTGGCAGACTGCAAGTAAGATGAAAGATGAAAGAGGTCCACTTCCGGAAGATGAAGGACATGATAATGACAACTTCCGTGTAAAACGTTATATCTCCAAATACACCATCAACCCGGCGATCACACATGGTATTTCCCAGTATGTGGGCTCTGTGGAAGAGCCAGGAAAATTTGCAGACCTTGTTCTCTGGAATCCGGCATTCTTTGGTGCAAAACCAGATATGGTCATCAAAGGCGGTATGATCATTGCATCTAAGATGGGTGATGCAAATGCATCCATTCCGACCACTCAGCCGGTTCTCTATCAGCCAATGTTTGCAGCTCATGGAAAAAGCTAAGAATGAAGCTTGCCTGACCTTTGTATCCCAGGCTGCCATGGATGAGAATGTAAAAGAAAATACGGTCTTGAGAAAACTGTAGTACCTGTAAAGGGATGCAGAAAATCAGCAAAAAAAAGATATGGTATTTAACGACAGAACACCGGAACTGACTGTAGATCCGGAGACATATAAAGGTTACTGTTGACGGTGAAGAGATCACTTCAAACCGGCAGAGAAGCTTCCGCTGACACAGCTTTACAGTCTGTTCTAAACAACTTTAAACCATTACATTCTGGTTATCTGATCATAAAAAACGATATTCGCAGGACTGTTATTTATGGAGTTTTTGTGAGAACTTTTATAAGAACTTACCAAACAATATAATGACAGTCCTGTCAGTATAAAATTCTGATTTTTATGATGAAAAAAGCTGGATATTCACTGAAGAATAAAAAGCAAATATAAACAGAAAATATACTGAGAGAGGAGAGAATATTATGTTAGAGTTTGTCTTTTATTCGTAGGAATCGTACTAATCAACAACGGTATGTGTTCTTTATACAATGTAGACGGAAAATCAACCGCCATTATGAACATCTTTACAGGTGGTCTTTTCTTTATTTATTAACTTTGTCAATCTGGTGCAGGGCAATTATTATGCAGCAGGAACAGGATTACTGTTTTGCTTTTACCTATCTTTTCGTAGCCCTGAGCAAATTCCTGAAAGCAAGCCCTATCCCATTTTTGCATGGTTTTCTACTTTTGTAGCCATCAATGCGGTGATCTTCGGTACAATCGAGGGATTTACAGGAAGCACTGCACTGGGAATCACACCGGATCTGCGTTGGGCAGGAATCTGGTGTCTTTGGGCAATTCTTTGGGGTACTTCCTTCGTAGAGGATATCTGCGGAAAGAAACTCGGAAAATTCGTTCCATATCTTCAGGTATTTGAAGGAATCGTAACTGCATGGGTTCCTGGAGTTATGATGTTACTTCAGATTTGGTAAAAAAAAATAAATCTGATAAGAAATTTTTATCGGATTCAGGAGGTCGAAAATAATGCTGTGTGAACAGGTTTTAGGAAAGCTTCATGACTTTGATACTACAGGAAAAACAATAGAATATGTAGATATTGAATGGCACGAGGCATTCAAAAAAATACATAAAAAAATAACAGACAAAGGAACAGAAGTGGGAATTCCCGCATGGACGATTCCATTCTCGCCAGAGGTCTGTATCAGGATGATGTGATCTACGCAGATGATGAGAAGCTTGTAGTGGTAAATACACCGCCATGCGAAGTTATCCGTGTTTCTCTGACTCCGGGACATGAGAAAATGTCTGCAAAGGTCTGCTACGAAATCGGCAACAGACATGCACCGCTTTTCTGGGGAGAGAATGATACGTTTATCACGATTTATAATGAGCCAATGCTTGTTATGCTTCAGAAAAATCCATGGAGTTCAGGCAGAGAAAGAAGTGTTGAAGCTGGACTTTGACAGGAGGATTTCTGCAAGTATTCATAATCATCATCATTAATAACAACGGAGGTTCTTCATGTCAGGATGATATAGGCTCTGTGTGGTTTGGAAAGTGGAACATTTCATGCAGAAGGTTGTTTGCTTCCAATTCTTCCAATCCGATGTGCTCTTCCCAATTGTAGGAATACCCTTTGCCGTAGGAAATCGAATTCTGTATCGATTTTGTTGTTTTGACTTTCTCTCTTTTCAGTTGGCTGTATAGGTCTCCTCCCCAAACAGTTTCCATGATTCGCTAAGTCATGTTTTCGGTGATACCCAAAAGCGAGTCTTGGTCGGCCTCTTTTCTTGAATATATGCTTCCTGCCGGAGTGCCCGATGAAGAGCCGGAACTCCTCCCCGAATCTCCTCCTCCAATTCACACATCGTCGCTTCCTCCTCCTTCACTGTTCCAGTTGCTATTATTTATGGGCGGGCATCATCTACCCAATAGGAATGACCTTCAACGAAGTTGTATAGCTGTGGCTCCAGCTGGCCCTTTACGCGGCGGTAATTGGCGTTTTTGCGATTATCATTTTAAAAAATAATCTGCAGATCTTTGAAAGAATAGGCGGTGACTTCCGGTCGAACCGTATCTATGAATGGCTTTCCGGAGGCAGCTATCAGATTCTGCAGGGACTTTATGCGATTGGTTCCGGTGGATTTCTCGGAAAAAGGACTTGGCAACAGTACGCAGAAGATTACAACAATTCCGGAAGCACAGAACGATATGATCTTCTCGATCATCTGCGAGGAGCTTGGAATATTTGGCGCGCTTCTTGTATTGCTGCTGTTTGGCTACTTGCTGTACCGTCTGTTTGTGGTTGCACAGAATGCGCCGGACGCGTATGGAATGCTGATGGTGAGCGGCGTTTTTGCACATATTTCCATTCAGGTTATTCTGAACCTGTGCGTCGTTCTGAAACTGATGCCGGCAACGGAATTACCCTTCCATTTATCAGTTACGGAGGAACATCGGTGCTCTTTATCCTGACGGAAATCGGCATTGCCCTGTGCGTCTCCCCGCTTTATTGTGTTCCAGGATGGAAAGAGCGGAGAAGGGGGAGGCACAGGCGGAAGAACAGTAAAAGTAGAAAAATCTATTGACAAATGCCGGAATAACAGATACACTTTTTTTCGAAAGAAATACTGGCTGCCGGGTAGAGGCAGGAAGGAGCAGAACAATGTTAGAAAAGATAAAAAAGAAATTTTAGTAGAACAGCTCAACTGTGATGCAGACAGCATCAACGAAGATACCTCTTTTTAAAGATGATCTGGGTGCAGATTCCCTGGATCTCTACGAGATGGTTATGGCATTAGAAGACGAGTACGGAATTGAAATCGACACCGACGAACTGACAGAACTTTCTACCGTCGGCGACTTTATGGAATATTTGAAACAGCACGGCGTAGAGGTTCTGAAAAAGAGCATTGCCGCTGGCAAAAGTGGAAGGATGGTGCAGCTCGGAAGAAACGCCGGGCTGTTTTCCATTCTAAATAAATGGTGGAAGGGAACAGACAAAAAGGATTGTTCCAGAAAACCAGAAATCAGGAGAAAAGAAAAATGAGCAATGTAAAAACAAGATTTGCACCGAGCCCGACAGGCCGGATGCATGTAGGAAACCTGCGTACTGCCCTGTATGCGTATCTGATCGCAAAACACGATGACGGAACCTTTTATGCTCCGTATCGAGGATACCGACCAGGAGCGTTTCCAGGAGGGCGCAGTGGATATCATTTACCGTACCTTAAAAGAGACCGGCCTGGTACACGACGAGGGACCGGACAAGGACGGCGGCTGCGGCCCGTACGTACAGAGCGAGCGTAATGCAGCAGGTCTGTACCTGAAATACGCAAAACAGCTGGTAGAGCAGGGTGACGCTTATTACTGCTTCTGTGACGCAGAGCGCCTGAGCCCAGTGCAAGCGTAACGTAGGCGGAAAAGAAATCTCAATCTACGACAAACACTGCCTTGGTCTTTCCAAAGAGGAAGTAGAGGCCAATCTGGCAGCCGGCAAACCGTACGTCATCCGTTTCAATATGCCGACCGAAGGAACCACAACCTTCCACGATGAGATCTACGGAGACATCACCGTAAACAATGAGGAGATGGAGGATTTGATCCTGATCAAATCTGACGGTTATCCGACCTACAACTTCGCAAACGTCATCGACGACCATCTGATGGGTGTAACCCACGTTGTCCGCGGTAATGAGTATCTGTCCTCATCCCCGAAATACAATCGTATTTATGAAGCATTCGGATGGGAGATCCCGGTGTATGTTCACTGTCCGCTGATCACCAATGAAGAGCATCAGAAGCTTTCCAAACGCTGCGGCCATTCTTCTTATGAAATACCTGATCGATCAGGGCTTCTTAAAAGATGCCATTGTCAACTTCGTAGCCCTTCTTGGATGGAGCCCGGAAGGAAACCGCGAGATCTATTCTCTCGAGGAGCTGGTAAAAATCTTCGATTACCACCACATCAGCAAATCTCCGGCCGTTTTCGATATGACAAAACTCCGCTGGATGAACGGCGAGTACATGAAGGCAATGGACGACGAGAAGTTCTATGAGATGGCGCTTCCGTATATCCAGAAGACAATCCACCGTCCGCTCGATTTTAAGAAAATTGCAGCCATGGTAAAAACAAGAATCGAAGTATTCCCGGATATTGCAGACCTCATCGACTTCTTCGAGGAAGTTCCGGAATACGACGCTTCGATGTACACTCACAAAAAAGATGAAGACAAACGAGGAGACCTCCCTTGCACTTCTTCAGGAAGTAAAACCGCTGCTGGCAGCGCAGGAAGATTTCAGCAATGATGCTCTCTTTGAGATGCTCAGCGCATTCGGAAAAGAAAAAAGATACAAGACCGGTTATATTATGTGGCCGATCCGTACCGCTCTTTCCGGAAAACAGATGACACCGGCCGGCGCAACGGAAATCCTTTGAGGTTCTGGGAAAAGAGGAGTCTCTTGCCCGCATCGACAAAGCGATTGAGAAATTATCCAAATGATATATAATAATTCACAGAAAAAAGCGGTGATGCATACCACCGGCCCCATGATGGTCCTTGCCGGACCGGGGTCGGGGAAAACCGCAGTGATTACGGGGGCGGACCTGCCAGCTTGTAACGAGCGGCATTTCCGCCTCTCGTATTCTTGTCGTAACATTTACGCGTGCGGCGGCAAAAAGAGATGAAGGAGCGGTATTTGAAGGCGATGGGAAAGACGAGTACCCAGGTCACCTTTGGAACGTTCCACGGGGTATTCTACGCGATTCTGCGCCATACGTATCGCATGTCCGGCAACAATATTTTAAGCGAGGAAGAGAAAAAAGCGGCTGATGCGCGAGCTGGTCAACCACTATGCCAGAGACCTGGAGGAAGAGGATCTCGAGGAAAATCTGGCGCGCGCGAAATCAGCACTGTGAAGAACAATCAGATCCCGCTGGAACATTACTATTCCGCCTGTATGCCGCAGGAAAAGTTCCGCGAAATCTATGAGGCGTATGAGAAATGGCGGAAGGAGAACAAAAAAACTCGATTTCGACGATCTGATGGTGCAGTGCAAACGTCTCTTTCTGGAGCGGCCGGAGGTCCTTCGCGCCTGGCAGCAGAAATTTCAGTATATCCTGATTGACGAGTTTCAGGACATCAGCCCCGTGCAGTATGAGATTGTGCGGATGCTGGCGCTGCCGGAAAATAACCTCTTTATTGTCGGGGATGACGATCAGTCGATTTATCAGTTCCGCGGGGCCAAGCCGGAGATCATGCTGAATTTTCCGAAAGATTACCCGGGCGCGGCGCAGGTAGTGCTCGATAAAAATTACCGTAGTACGGAATTTATCGTGAAGCGGTCCCAATGCCTGATCCACCACAACAAAAAGCGGTATGAAAAGGCGATTTCCACCGCAAACAACGAGAAAGGCGCTCCGGTTGCAATCCGGGGATATAAGAACCCGCGCGAGGAGATGCGTGCCGTTGCCGAGGAGCTGCGGGAGGCGGAGAAAAACGGCTGTCCGTATGAAGAGATGGCGCTTTTGTTCCGCACGAATCTTGGCTGCCGGACAGCAATAGAGGAACTGATGGAAAGCACAGATCCCGTTCCAGATGCGGGATGCCCTGCCGGATCTCTATGACCACTGGATTGCGAAAGATCTGCTGACGTATCTGAATCTTGCGATGGGAAGCCGGAAGCGCGGCGAGTTTTTAAAGATTGCCAACCGCCCGAACCGTTATCTGTCGCGGGATGCCTTTGAGGAGGCGACTGTTTCGTTCGATGCACTTCTGGAATATTACGAAGAAAAAGACTGGATGTGCCAGCGGATCCGCAAACTGGAGCAGGATATCACGACACTGACGCATTTATCGCCGTTCGGCGCGGTCAATTACATCCGCTATGCGATCGGCTATGAACAGTATGTGAAGGAATATGTTGCATACCGCCATCTGAAAGAGGATGATCTGATTTCCGTTTTGGACGAGCTGCAGGAGGCGGCAAAGAGCCAGAAAAAGCATCGAGGGCTGGTTTGCACATATTGAGGAATACCAGCAGAAGATGAAGGAAAAACAGAAGCAGCGCGCAGAGAGTGCGGAAGGAGTTATGGTTTCCACCCTGCACAGCGTCAAAGGGACTCGAGTACGACAAGGTCTATCTTCTTGACGTCAACGAGGGCGTAATGCCGTATCAGAAAGCAGTCCTTGCGGAGGCGATCGAGGAGGAGCGGCGGATGTTCTACGTCGGAATGACGCGCGCCCGGAAAGAGCTGACGCTCTGTTATGGGAGGAACGGTTTGAAAAAGAAAGTCGAGCCGTCCCGGTTCCTGGACGAGGTGATCCAGTAAATTTGTACTGTTGTGAAAGATGTTGAAAATAAATTTACTAATTGATAAAATTTTAACAAATAATACATTGACAAAGTTTTAACAATAAAGTATAGTAATACCTGTAAGCGGGAACAATAAGATGACCGCAAAGCGAGGAGGAAAAACATTATGAAAATTTTATTTTACGATACCCAGAGCTACGACAGAGAATCTTTCGACCGAACCAAAAGAGCAGTTTCCAGAAATTGAAGTGGAATATTTAAAAACCGGCCTTGCTGCAAGAACCGCTTCCCTGGCAAAGGGCTACGATGCCGTGTGCGCCTTCGTAAACTCCGATGTCGGAACAAAAACCGTAGAAGCACTGCATGAGGCAGGCATCAAGCTGATCCTGATGCGCTGCGCAGGCTTCAACAACGTAGATTTAAAGACAGCTGCAAAAATACGGCATTGATGTACGCCGTGTACCGGGTTACCCCGGAGGCTGTAGCTGAGCATGCGATGACACTGGCCATGACGGTAAACCGCCACATGCACAAAGCATATACGAAAGTAAGAGAAAACGACTTCAGCCTGGGCGGACTGATGGGATTTAACTTCTATCAGAAGACCGCCGGAATCGTCGGAACCGGAAAAATCGGTGCGGCTATGGCAAGAATCTGCCGCGGTTTCGGCATGAAAGTCATTGCTTACGATGTATACCAGAATGAATCCTTAAAAGATTTTGTTACGTACGTAACTCTTGATGAACTGCTGGCACAGAGTGATCTGATCTCCTGCACTGCCCGCTGATGGACAGCACATACCACATGATCAACCGCGAGAGCATCAAAAGATGAAAGACGGCGTGATCCTGGTCAATACGTCCCGCGGAGGTCTGGTAAAGACAGACGACCTGATCGAGGGAATCCGTGCAAGAAAATTCTTCGGCGTCGGCCTTGACGTATACGAGGAGGAAACCCCGAACGTATTCGAGGACCGTTCCGATGAGATTCTGGAGCACTCCACCACAGCACGTCTCCTGTCCTTCCCGAACGTTATGATCACTTCACATCAGGGATTCTTCACCGAGGAAGCACTGCGTGCGATTGCAGAGACCACACTGCAGAATGCACTGGATTTCGAGGCAGGAAAAGAGACCCCGAACATTGTCCGTGCATAATGGAAATCCACTAGAAAAACAGTTATCTTATAAAGAACAAGAGACAACCCATTTTCGGCGGGTTGTCTCTTTTTAAATTATGAGAAAATAGTGTATGATGGTAGATAGCAGAAAAACGGCCAGAGGAAAACACTGGCCGGATACAAAAGGAGAGCAGGATTTTATGGACTGTAAAGAAGCAGAAAAATTAATACAGCCATACGTGCAGGGAAATATGCCGGAGAAAGAGATGGAACCGTTTATTTCCCATATCCGGAAATGCCATACATGCCACGAGGAACTGGAGACATATTTTATTGTGAACCGTGCGATGGCATATTTCGAGGATGACGCGCCCGATTCCTACAATCTGACAGGACTTCTGGAACGCGATCTGGAGAAAAAAGAGGAAGAAGCGAGACACCGCCGGTACAAAGATACGTTTTTCCGGGTGCTGATGCTGATTCTCGTTCTGTTTCTGGTGCTCCTGGCTCTGCACTATTTTGAAGTGATAGAATTACCCTGGCTGAAAGGATTATTATGAGTGATAAAATCGTATTACTGGACGGACACAGTATTCTGAACCGGGCTTTTTACGGCGTACCGGATCTGTCCAATGCAGAAGGACTGCACACGAACGCCGTATATGGATTCCTGAATATTCTGTTTAAAATTCTCGATGAGGAGCAGCCGCAGTATCTTTGCCGTGGCGTTTGACCTCCATGCGCCGACATTCCGCCACAAAATGTATGACCAGTACAAGGGGAACGAGAAAGCCGATGCCGCAGGAATTGCGCGAACAGGTCCCGGTGATCCAGGAAGTGCTCGCAGCAATGGACATTGAGATTGTCACAAAAAGAGGGCTATGAGGCGGATGATATCTTAGGAACGCTCGGCCGCAAATGCGAGGCGGAAGGGATGGAAGTTACGATCGTATCCGGAGACCGCGACCTGCTGCAGCTTGCAACGGACCACATTCTGATCCGATTCCAAAGACCGTAAAGCGTGTGACGACGATTGAAAATTACCACACGGCAGAGGTGCTGGAAAAATACAGTCTTCTCCCCGAAACAGATCATCGACCTGAAAGCGCTGATGGGCGATACCGCAGACAATATCCCGGGTCTGCCGGGTGTCGGCGAGAAAACCGCGACGAAAATCCTGCTGCAGTACGAGACACTGGAAAATGCGCATGCACATTTCGAGGAGATCAAACCGAACAAGGCAAAAGAAGCGATGCGTGATCATTATGATCTGGCGGAATTAAGCAAAAAACTTGCAACGATTGATACTGACGCGCCGGTGGAGCTCGACCGTGAAAAAGCGGCACTCTCGAATTTTTATACACCAAAAGCGTATGAGATGTTCAAACGTCTGGAGTTTAAGAACCTGCTGGGCCGCTTCGAAGAGACGAATGCAGAACCAGAGGATGCCGTCTTTCTACGCACCGTAACGGATTTTTCCGAGGCGGAAGAACTCTTTGAAACCATCGCGAAGGAGGAGAAGGCAGGAGCCGCTCTTCTGACAGAAGAAACCCCGAAGGACGGACCGATGGCAGATCGGAGCCGTTCACTTGTCGGTATGGCAGTTGCGTATGGAAGCGGAGAGCCGGATGTTGTTTACTTCCCAGCAGAAGGTTTCCTGACCGGAGATTATTTAAAAGAAAAATTGACTGAGCTGCAGAAGCAGATTCCGGTTTTTCTGCGTCATGGACGGAAAAGAATTTCTGAAGGATATGCCGGACGCCGATGAAGCCCATCTGTTTGATGCCGAATTGCCGCGTATTTATTAAATCCATTGAAATCACAGTATTCGTACGATGATATCGTAAAGAGTACGTACACCGCTATGTGCCGGCAGTGGAAGAGATCTTCGGCGGAAGCAAGATTCCGGCCGCAGGAAAGATGACGCCGGAACAGCAGGAGTCGTATGCAGGTCATCAGGCGTATGCTGTATTTGCCGCACAGGAAAACATGGAAAAGCTGCTGAAGGAGCAGGGCATGTGGGATCTGTACCGGAATGTGGAGATTCCGCTGGTGTTTACGCTCCGTCAGATGGAAGCGGATGGAATCGCCGCAGAAAAAGAAGCACTTTCCGTTTACGGAGCTGATCTGGCGGAGCGGATCGGAGAGCTGGAGGCACAGATCTACGAGGAGGCTGGCGAGGAGTTTAACATCAATTCCCCGAAAGCAGCTCGGCGTGATTCTGTTTGAAAAGCTGCAGCTTCCGGGCGGCAAAAAGACCAAGACCGGCTATTCCACCGCCGCCGATGTGCTCGAAAAGCTCGCACCGGATCACAAACTCGTTGCCGATATTCTGGAGTACCGCCAGCTTGCCAAACTGAAATCGACGTACGCCGACGGTCTGCAGGCCGTGATCGGGAAAGATGGAAGAATCCATTCGACATTTAACCAGACCATCACCGCGACCGGCCGCATCAGCAGTACCGATCCGAATCTGCAGAACATTCCGGTGCGGATGGAGCTTGGCCGTCTGATCCGGAAAGCCTTCGTGCCAAAGCCTGGCTGTGTGTTTGTGGACGCCGACTACTCTCAGATCGAACTTCGCGTGCTGGCCCATATGTCGGGCGATGAAAACCTGATCGAGGCGTACCGCGAGGCGGAGGATATCCACCGCATGACGGCATCGAAAGTGTTCCATGTGCCGCTTGAAGAGGTAACACCGCTGCAGAGAAGAAATGCGAAGGCGGTCAACTTCGGTATCGTATACGGCATCAGTTCGTTCGGTCTGGGCCAGGATCTCGGCATCAGCCGGAAAGAGGCAGAGGCCTATATCCAGCAGTATTTCGAGACGTATCCGGGTATCCATGAGTTTTTGAACCGCTGCGTGGAGGATGCCAAAGAGAAAGGCTATTCCGTGACGATGTTCGGACGCAGACGGCCGATGCCGGAGCTGAAATCGAGCAACTTTATGCAGCGGTCATTTCGGCGAGCGCGTTGCGATGAATGCGCCGATCCAGGGAACGGCGGCGGATATTATTAAAATAGCGATGATCCGCGTGGCGAAACGGCTGAAAGAGGAGCAGTTAAAGACCAGACTTCTTCTTCAGGTACACGATGAGCTGCTGCTGGAAGTGCCGGAAGACGAGCTCGAAAAGGCAGAACAGATCCTGGAAGAGGAGATGACCGGGGCAGCACATCTGGCTGTCAAACTCGAGATCGATATGCACACAGGAAACAACTGGTACGAGGCGAAATAGCGCACTCATACCAGGAGCGAAAGGATACAAAAAAGAATGAAAGTTTTTGTGAATTACAGGCGGCGTGGGCGCCGGAAAAAAGCGAAGTGCTCACGTACCTTGGACAGAATTATGATGCAACGGTGATCCAGGCGGACGAGGCAGGTTACCTTGTGATGCTGCCGGGCGGCGAATGCTATGGAGAGATTGTGAAGCTGTTCGGCAGACAGATCACCACAGAGACCGGCGAACTTGACCGGAAACGGATTGCTGAGATCGTTTTTCAGGACGAAGAAAAGTTAAAAAGCCCTGAATGCGATCGTTCATCCGGCGGTAAAACGGTATATCAAAAAGCCATTGCAGCTGCGGAAAAAGCAGGGACGGAATACGTCTTTGTGGAGGCCGCACTCTTAATTGAAGAAAAAAATATGATGAAATTTGTGATGAACTGTGGTATATTTATGCGGATGAAGAAGTCCGGAAGGAGCGATTGATCGAAGGACGCGGCTATTCCGAGAAGAAAGTACGCGAAATCATGGCAAATCAGCTCTCCGAGGATGAATTCAGCAGCCACTGCGATTTTGAAATCGACAACAGCGGCGATTTTGAGGAAACAAAAAACAGTTAGACCATAGGATGAAAAAATATGAAACTTTGTAGTATTGCAAGTGGTTCGAGCGGAAACTGCATTTTCGCGGGAAGCGAGACCACAAAACCTTCTGATCGATGCGGGCATCAGCGGAAAGCGCGTGGAGGCGGGACTGGCTGTTCTCGACCGCAGCGCGAAGGAGCTGGACGGCATTCTCGTGACACATGAGCATTCCGATCATATCCAGGGCCTTGGCGTGCTGGCGCGCCGGTATGGTATTCCGATTTACGCAACGGATGGAACAATTCAGGCGATGCAGCAGACGAAGAGCCTTGGAAAGTTTCCGAGGGGATTTTTCACACGATTCACGCGGATGACACGTTTACACTGGGAGACATCGCCGTACATCCGTTTACGATCTCCCACGATGCGGCAGAGCCGGTCGGCTACCGCATGGAATCCGGCGGGAAATCGATTGCGATTGCGACGGATCTTGGCGTTTACAGCGATTACACGGTTCAGAATCTGACCGGGCTGGATGCCGTTTTGTTAGAGGCAAATCACGACGAGAACATGCTTGCGGTCGGACCGTACCCGTATCCGTTAAAACAGCGGATCGCCGGGGCAAAAGGCCATTTATCGAACCTGGCGGCAGGCCATCTCCTCTGCGAGATTCTGCACGACAATCTGCAGGAAGTGCTGCTCGGCCATCTGAGCAAGGAAAATAATTATGAGGCACTGGCCTTTGAAACCGTGGCCTGCGAGGTCACAACGGGTGATAATCCGTATCACTCGGGTGATTTTCATCTCGCTGTCGCTAAAAAGAAGTGAAGTATCACCGTTAATTGAGGTTTAAATATACATTTTTAGAGCTACATACCATGTTTTTTCGCAAGGCCGCCATTACCGGTTTTTCCGGGGCTTTGACATAAAACCAGAAAAAGGAGAATGGAAACATGAAGAAGACAATTATCACTGTCGTAGGCAAGGACACCGTGGGCATTATCGCAAAGGTATGTAATTATCTGGCAGAGAACCAGGTAAACATCGAAGACATTTCTCAGACGATTGTGCAGGGATATTTCAACATGATGATGGTAACGGACGTCTCCAAGAGCGAGAAATCCAACGCAGAGCTTGCAAAAAGATCTGGAGGGAGCTTGGAAGTTCCATCGGCGTTGTCATCCGCTGCCAGCATGAAGATATTTTCAATATGATGCACCGTATCTAAAGCGAAGGAGAAAAAACGACATGATAAATCTGTTTGAAGTAAAGGAAACGAACGAGATGATCGAAAAAAGAGAATCTGGACGTTCGTACCATTACCCTTGGAATCAGTCTTATGGACTGTATCGACTCAATCTTGACAAGCTGAACCGCAAAATCTACGACAAAATCACGACGACTGCCAGAAATCTGGTTTCCGTAGGTGAGGAGATCGAGGGCGAGTTCGGTATTCCGATTGTAAACAAGAGAATTTCCGTTACCCCGATTGCCTTAGTCGGCGCAGCAGCCTGCAGAACGCCGGAGGATTTCGTGACGATTGCACAGACTCTGGACCGTGCGGCAAAAGAAGTCGGCGTCAATTTCCTCGGCGGCTATTCCGCTCTGGTAAGCAAAGGTATGACGACAGCAGATGAGCTTCTGATCCGTTCTATCCCGAAGGCACTGGCTGTGACGGATTTTGTCTGCAGCTCCATCAACCTTGGCTCCACTAAAACCGGTATCAACATGGATGCTGTCAAACTGATGGGTGAGATCATCAAGAAAGACGGCGGAGGCAAGCAAAGAGAACAACTGCCTTGGATGCGCAAAACTCGTTGTTTTCTGCAATGCACCGGACGACAACCCGTTCATGGCAGGCGCTTTCCACGGCGTAACCGAGGCGGATGCCATCATCAATGTCGGCGTTTCCGGTCCTGGTGTTGTCAAACATGCTCTGGAAAAAGTGCGCGGCGAGAACTTCGAGGTGCTCTGTGAGACCATTAAGAAGACGGCGTTTAAGGTGACGAGAGTCGGACAGCTGGTGGCACAGGAGGCTTCGAAACGGCTGAACATTCCGTTTGGTATCATTGACCTTTCTCTGGCACCGACACCGGCGATCGGAGATTCCGTTGCGGATATCCTTGAGGAGATCGGCCTCGAGCACGCAGGTGCACCGGGAACGACAGCAGCTCTTGCTCTTCTGAACGATCAGGTCAAAAAGGGCGGCGTTATGGCTTCCTCCTATGTTGGCGGTCTCTCCGGCGCATTCATCCCGGTTTCTGAGGATCAGGGGTATGATCAACGCAGTCAACGACGGTGCGTTGACCATCGAGAAGCTGGAAGCCATGACTTGTGTCTGCTCTGTAGGCCTTGACATGATCGCCATCCCGGGAGACACGAAAGCATCGACCATCTCCGGAATCATCGCAGATGAGCTTGCCATCGGTATGGTCAACCAGAAAACAACGGCAGTCCGCCTGATCCCGGTCATCGGAAAAGGCGTAGGCGAGACCGTAGAATTCGGCGGCCTCCTCGGCTATGCACCGATCATGCCTGTCAACAACTTCTCCTGCGAGGCATTCGTCAACCGCACCGGAAGAATCCCGGCTCCGATTCATTCGTTTAAAAACTAAAAAGACAGCTGAAAAGCCGGCAGTGATCCTGGATGGAAAGGATCGCTGCCGGCTTTTTTTAACATCTGCGCAAATAAAAATAGTAATTTTAAGGAATGTATAGTATGATATATTACATACTGATAATTTTACTTGCAACCCATAAAAAGTGTAAGAAAAAATGAATTATTACGGGGAACTTCAGCGGTAGCAGCCGTTGTTCTAGCAATACCTCTGCGGATGTGCATGTGAAGAGCGCCATAGAAAACAACAAAAGTATTATTTGAACAAAAACGGCAAAATGCAGACTGGCTGGCAGAAGATCGGTGGAAAATGGTATTACATGGATAAGAACGAGCGCTGCAGGAATCTAAATGGATCAGCGGAATTTATTATGTAAAAGTCGATGGAGCGGTGAGATCCGTTCGTCTGATGAAAGACCGGAAAGCTCCTTCCTCCCGGTAAATCGCACGGATCGGGTTCATGATGAGGTACAAAACAGACTGTTTCCTCAGATCTTTCGGTATGACCTCCAGTGCCTCATGGAACTTGCGCCTGTAATGTACCCAGCACCCCTGCGATCTTCAGATCTCCAAAAATGATGTTCCTCAACGCTTCGACTTTTCAGGCACAAAGCGGTAACATCTGGATATGGCATCTGGGAAGCTGTTTTCATTCTTTTGCCGATCTGTTTTCTTTTTTGGCTGCTCTTGTTGGACCTTTGATCTGTTCCATCATCAGCTGCATCTTATCATTGCGGGTCTGTGTCTGTTTTGTCAGTTCCTCCATCTGATCCTGAACAGAGAAACAGAAGAAAATATATCATCCGAAAGTCCATTTCCGTTTTTTGATACACATCACTGGAACTTCGGGCGCAGTTGTTGTTCTTTTACCTTTTTAACGCTAAAGGTAATGTTTTTCTTATTGATGCAGTAAAGTGTTAGGTATAATAAAACCAGTTTTTTTGCATAAGTTTAGGCGGAGAATCCTGCCGTAGCAGGATCCTTTCTTGCGGTGTTATTTCTGAACGTAACCATAATAGTTTTACTGCAGGGGGGGATAAAATGAAAACAAAAGAGATTCAGGAACTCTATCAAATAAAAATTACAAATATGGACACGATCCTGCATCAAGATATCGCTTATGGATCAGGTGGAAAATGAGCAGGAGCTGTCAGAAATTATTCACTCTTTTGTTGCAGGCGTTGGAAACTATACAGGGAGCAGACCGGGTATATGTTTTGACTGAAACTGATCAGGACAGTCTGAGCAATGCATTTGAATGAATGATAGCCGATGAATTGGCACCGAGATAGATAACCTTCAGGCAATCCCGGTCAGTTCGATGCCGAACTGGGTGAAACGGTGAAAACAAGGAAGTAATCGTGATTCATGATCTGGAAGCGACAAAAATTCTGAACCGGAAGAATATGAATTGTTAAAAACACAGGAAATATGTTCATGATTGCGGTACTCCAATCATCAGATGAATGGATTCATCGGGGTAGATAATCTGATTTGAGGCAGAATGAGATTTCCATTACACTGCTGTCTGATGTTGGCGGACATCTTGGATGTGTGAGGGAAAATCTGAAAAGTACGGTACTGTTGAAAGGCTCTTGATGAAGAGGCGACAAAGAGGTCAGAGATTATTGCCGCAATTGCTACGTTGTATGTAACAATCATTAAAGCCAATGTTAAAGAGCGGACATATGAGCTTTGAAAAGATGACCTTACCAAAAAATCATGGACAAAAGGGGAAAATTGATGATCTTGCTGGAAGACTTCAACAGCATTGCCGCCCAGGAAGAAAAAAATACCGGGAGTTTCTTGACTTTTGATACATTGACAGAGACTTCGTAATACGAATTTTGTTTCGATTAATTTATGGGGAGTAAACGGAGAATGGCGGCTGGTAAGATTTATTGTAAAAACAGAGATGCACATAGAAACGCTGTGGATGTGCTTTTATGTCGTACGAAGATATTACCGAAGAAAAATCACGGGAACTCATGTATCAGAAACAACCGGAAAGCATGGAAGATGCTCATCGCGCGAAATCTTTCAAAACAGCCTTTCTCCGGCGTATGAAGGCCACGATATCCGTACACCGCTAAACGGAATCGTGGGGATGATCCCATATCGCGCTGAAAAATATAGCTAATGATGTGGTCAGAGTTAAGGAATGCAGGAAGAAGGTACTGAAGTCCGCCGATTATCTGCAAATCTGATCAACAATGTCCTGGATATCAGCAAACTGGAATCCGGTTCCCTTGTGTTGGAACATAAAATCCTTTGATCTGGCAGAACTGTTAAGGAATAATCTGACGGTTGTTGCAATGAGTGCTTATGAGAATGGTGTATGGGTGAAGGCGGCGTGGAAGCAAGCACAATCCGCCACAGATATTTGATTGGAAGTCGGTACATCTGAGCAGGGTTTAATGAATCTTTCTTCCAACGCGATTAAATACAATCATTTTCATGGAACAGTGAATGTTCATTGCGAAGAATTATCGGATGATGGGAATATAGCTGTTTAGTTTGTATGTTCAGATACCGGTCTTGGTATATGAGTGAAGAATTTCAAAAACATGCGTTTGATGCTTTTTGCGCAGGAAGGCAAACAGTCAACTACAACATTCAGTGGCTCCGGTCTGGGACTTTCGATTGTCAAAGATATTGTTGAACGGATGGGTGGAACGATAGAACTGGAAAGCGAAGAAAATGGCAAGGAGAAACACGTTTACAGTTACAGTTCCATTTGAAATAGATTATTTGGTTGAAAATAATGATTCACAGAAGGACAGCTACTCACAGGATATGGATCTGTCAGGAAAACGGGTGCTTCTTGTTGAAGATAATGTCATTAATATGGAGATAGCCATGCAATCCTGGAGGAGGAGCATCTGAACATTACAGAAGCGAAAAACGGAAAGAGGCATTTGAAATATTTCAGAATTCAGATTTGGATGAGTATGATCATCATCATGGATTCATGATGATGCCGGTCATGGATGGGCTGGAAGCAACAAAAAGCAATTCGTACTAGCAATACGTAA
>VOFJ01001969.1_pt1 | contig 33231 bp, 37 predicted proteins | sample 5384081 | NCBI WGS metagenome assembly VOFJ01 (sample SAMN12384729, study PRJNA508395) | human gut metagenome | isolation source: healthy gut I | host: Homo sapiens | reverse complement strand
CGCGATTTCCTTACGGCAAAAATAGTAAAAATCGTTACGATTTCAATATGCGGATTCTATTAATTTTGAAGTTCCGGCCGGCATTAAAGGGCGACGTTGGGTCCGCAATCGGCCTTCTGAATCATTAACAGTCGTCCGTTCAGCGCCGCCATAACTGCAATCGCTATCCTAGAAGCTCCTTATCTCAAAGCCTTTTCCTGAACCAGAATTTATAACCGGCCGGCTTTGGTTCCGGTCCGCGAAGTGGGCGTGATACGGCGTAAAAAACCACCCGTCAGTCGGCTGACTTAAAGTGACATCTGAACGTTAAAATGACCTTCCTCTGAACGGAAGAGGTGCTGCAGGTATCGCAGTTTTCCGGCGCCGAGTAGTCCACCGGCGCGAACAGAGATAAAGCCCCAGGCAGATGACCGAGCAAGAGCAGAACGAGCGTGGTCATCGAGGCGGATCATATCGCCGAGACCGGTGAGCGGCGCCACGATGCCGCCGAACAGGAACGGCAGGGCTCCCAGCAGGGGCGGAAGCGATGCCCCGGTGCTCCGTCACGGGTTCAGCGCCAATGTGATGCCCACCGGCGTAATCATGCCGACGCAAAACAGCATCGGAACGAGAACCAGCTCGAAGAGAACGAACGGCCACTCCAGCCACAGGGCGACCGACATCAGCAGTCCCGTGACGAACAACCCGACGGAGCACCACGGCGTAGCCGATGACAAACGTCGGATTTTCATCACGACGCTGCTGCCGACCACCAGTCCCAGCGCATTGCCGGCGAAGCAGATGCTGTACTGCAAGGGCGTCAGTCCGAAATGTTGCTGGAAGATGAAAGGCGAGGGCGGAGATGTAGGCGATCAGCGCGGCCGCCGAAAAAACTTTGCAGCAGGTTCATCACCAGATATTTGCCGTTCGTTACCACGGGGGTACGTAGCATCGGAAGGTTTTCCAGACGGGCATTTGCAGGCGGTCTTTTTCAGCCAGCGACTCCGGCATGCGGCGGCATACGGCGAGCAGCCCCAGGGCCCAAATTCCCAGCACGGCGAACGTTCCCTGCCAGGAGGTCAGGCTGAATGCCACGCCCCCGACGACCGGTGCCACGATGGGCGCCACGCCCTGCACGGCGGCGAGCGTTAACGGCGAAGTAGCGGGCCACGTCCTGCCCGGTGAACGAATCGGCGATGATCGCTTTCGAGATGACCAGTCCGGCGGCTCCCGTCAGTCCTGCAACAGCCGGAAGGGATAAAGGCCGAAATCCGGGTGGAGAGCATGCAGCCCGCCGTGGCCAGTACGAAAAAGCAGCAGGCACCACAGCAGCGGGCGCCGGCGGCCGTATTTGTCCGTAACGGGGCCGACGAGAAGCTGTCCGGCGGCCAGCCCCAGCATGCCGGCTGTCAGGCTCAGCTGGATCAGGGAGGCCGAACCTCCGAAATAAGCGGTCAGTTCGGGCAGGCACGGGAGGTAGAAATCGGTGATGAACGGCCCGAAAGCCGTCAGGTTGCCCAAAATGAAAACGAGTCTCTTTTTGTTCATGGTCCGTCGGGTTTTTTGAAAAAAAGAGTGTCCGAACACATAAAAGCCAATTAGACTTACGTGTTCAGACACTACATATTGCTTTGCGGCACAAAGTAACGAAAAATATTCGACCCGCCAAGCATCAGGGCCTGAAAAATCACTTTTCCCGGCTCAAGACGGCCATTGCCGCTTCCGAATAGGTTTTGCCCACCGGCAGCCGTTTGCCGCATTTCGACAGCACGACTTCGGTGCTCGAGAACTTCGCAATACGCTTCTCGGGCACGACGAACGAACGGTGGATGCGGATGAACTCCCCGTCCGGAAGCTGCTCCTCGACGGCGCGCAGGGAGATTTTCGACGTAACGGTCGCGCCGTCGATGGTGTGTACCCGGACGTAGTTGTCCAGCGATTCGATGTAGAGAATCGTATCGACAGCGACCGATACGTTCTTGTAATCCGCTTTCAGAACCAGACTGCGGGAGGCCGACTCTGCGATCCGCAGCAGGTCGTGCATCCGCAGCCACTCTTCCGCTTTCTGCATGGCCCGCTCGAAGCGTTCGTAGAAATAGGGCTTGTGCAGGAAATCGACGGCATCGACCTCGAAGCCGTCGAGTGCGTAATGGGCGTATGCGGTGGTGAAGACGAGGCAGCAGGCGGGCGGCAGTTCGCGGGCGAGTTCGATGCCCGACGTGCCGTTCATTTCGATGTCGAGGAAAACCACGTCGGGCCGCCACTCTTTCACGCGGGCCATGCCGGCCCGCGGCGAGCTGTAAGTTTCCAGCTCGATGCCGCCCCGGCGTTCGCAGTACTGGCGGACGATGCTCAGGGCGATGGGTTCGTCGTCGATGGCGATACAGCGGATCATAGGGCGGGGGATTGAATTTCGAGCCGGACGCGAAACAGACCGTCGGCATCCGTGCCGGTCTCCAGCCGGTGCCGGTCGGGATAGAGCAGCGCGAGGCGTTTGCGGCAGTTGGCGATGCCCATGCGTTTCGAGTTTTGCGACTCCCGCCCGAAAACGGAGTTTTCCACTTCGAAACGGAGCGTGGAGCCCTGCTGGCGGAGCCGGATACGGACGAAGCAAGGTTCGTTGGACGAAATGCCGTACTTGAACGCATTTTCCACGAACGTAATCAGCAGCATGGGCGGCACTGACATTGCGTCGTGCTCGACCGTGCGGTCGAAGCGGACCTCGGCGAATCCGTTCAGCCGCAAGGTTTGCAAGGCGATATACTGGTCGATGTACTCCACCTCCTCGCCGAGCGGTATGAAATCGCGATTGGCGTTGTTGTACTATGTACTTCGTCAGGTTGATGAAGCGTTCCAGCGTCGCTTCGGTCTTGTCGGAACGGGTGATGAGGCAATCCGTAGAGCGCGTTGAGCGTGTTGAACAGAAAATGCGGATTGATCTGCGCCTTGTAGAGCGCCAGTTCGGCCTTGTTTCGTTCGTACTCCACCTCCTCGCGGGCCAGCCGCTGGCGGTAGGCTTCTGTCAGCATGCCGACGGCGAAGCAGAAGATCACGACGATGATGTAATGCAGCCAGATGGCCTGCTGATTCTGCCGCGCGCCCCAGCTCGGAACGGGAATCGCCGCCAGCTGCTGCCGGACATGGTAGAACGGCGACGATATTTCGTAGGACGAGAAGAGGAACGTGACCAGCAGGGAGACGGCAATCGCCGTCAGGGCGTACATGCGCGGTCTGCCTTTGTGGAACAGCCGCGGAACGATGAAGTATTTGTAGGAGAAATAGGTGGCATAGAGCCAGCCGACGAACGAGCAGAAAAACACGGGATAGGTTCCCCACCACCGCTCCACCGGAAAGGCGAAGATCATCAGCGGCAGGAACCCGAGGCAAAAAGCGAGGTCGATATACAGAGAGGCGTTTTTCATCGTCCGGAGAAAGCTATTTGTGCTGCTCGAAAGCCACTCCTGCACTCCTTCGATGCCGTAGGCCACGAACCACGTGGTGCGGTGGCTGCCACCCGTGAGGTGGGTGAAAAGCAGGTGGTCGCCTCCGGCGCGCATCTTGTCGGCTTCGGCCGAGAGCTCTTCGGGCGAGGCTGTCAGGTCCCACGTGGCCTCTGAGACGCTATGGCCCTGCCCGCGCCACTTCTCGACGGCCCGGCTTTGCAGGGGTGTTCGACGATGCGTCGCCCTCGCATGAAATGATCCAGATGTTTTGGTCGGCGAGCGGGCCCATCAGTTCGGGATTCCATTTGCCGGCCACGAGCAGCGCTCCGGCGAAGAGGTCGGGCTCCTTGAGCATCATCACGATCGACGACATGCAGCCCATCGACTGTCCGGTGGCGTAGATCCGGTCGGGATCGACGGAATAGCGCGTTTGCAGGTCTTTCAGCAATTCGATCGTGGTGTCGAGGTGGTGGCTGTAATTCCAGTTGTCGTCAACGGTAATGACCGGATATTCGGGAGCCACGACGATGCACTTATGTCGGGCCTGCGCCTCGGGTTCGGCCCACGAGGTCGCGCCGTTGCCCTGGTAGAGCGTCTGCGTGACGGGGCCGCTCGCCGCCCCGGCGTCGTGGATGAAGAGCACCAGCGGATATTTTTCCGCCGGGTCGTAGTCTTCGGGCAGGTAGATGTTGTAGGGCAGCGTCTGACCCGTATAGGGGCTCACGAACTCCTCCTGCCGGAAGTCGTCGGCCACCAGGCAGATCTCTTCGGCGGTCTTGATGGGGGCGGCGCTCGCCGCATAGGTCTTGCCCTTCGCCGTCCTGATGTCCGCAATCTGATACGCCGTGGCGTCACCCGGATATTCGTCGTCGCCGCCCGTGCTCCAGCCGGCCCGCAGTCCGGGGCCTCCTGCATCCGGTCGCGCTCCCGCTTCTTTTCCATGTCGGCTTCGGTGGGCTGCTCGGGCTGTGCATTCAGATCGACTTCCGTCTTCAGTTCGATAACGACATAGCGTCCGTCCGTCCCCTTTTCGGCCCGTTCGGGGACCGTGTTGGCGTAAATGCGCGTCACCTCCCGGCCCTCGACCGCATAGCTTTCGGCCGTCAGGCTCTTGTCGCGGACGGGGGCGTCGTATTCCAGCACGACGGTCTCCACCTTGCGGCCGTCGCCCAGTACGCGGCTGACGGCCGTGGCGGATTGTACGTGTCCGGTCGGGGCGGCGGCTTGCGCCAAACCTGCGGCTCCTGACAGGAGCAGCGTGAAAATAGTTCTCTTTTTCATGGTTCCGTAATTTTGAATGACGCATCCTATGATGCAAAGATACTTCCTTTTTTCAGGAAAGCCGGCAAAAGCGTCCGGCCGTTCACCCCCGGATCGGGCCGCTTTACCCCCGGATCGCGGGATCGCGGGCCGGGAGGTGACGCTTATGACTATTTTTGTCATACGACAAAAAATGCAATCATGGACGTTCGCACATTCATAAACCGTCCGATCCTTTCGGGCGTCATCTCCGTGGCCATCGTCATCGTCGGGCTGATCGGCCTGAGCCGTCTGCCCGTCGAACAGTTTCCCGACATCGCCCCTCCCACCGTGCGCGTCAGCGCCACCTATACCGGAGCCAACGCCGAGACGGTGATGAAGAGCGTCGTCACGCCCCCTCGAGGAGCAGCTCAACGGCGTGGAGAACATGATCTATATGCGACCTCGACGGCCACCAACACCGGTGCGGCCACCATCAACGTCTACTTCCGGCAGGGCACCGACCCCGACATGTCGGTGGTCAACGTACAGAACCGCGTGGCTTCGGCGCAGGGGCTGCTTCCGGCCGAAGTCACGAAGGCGGGCGTGACGGTGCGCAAGCGTCAGAACAATTCGCTGAAGGCCATATCGCTCTATTCGCCCGACGACCGTTACGATGCCAACTTCCTGACCAACTACATGAAGATCAACATCGAGCCTCGGATGTCGCGTATCGCGGGCGTGGGCGAGGTGAATATCTGGGGCGCCAGCTATTCGCTGCGCATCTGGCTCGATCCGTCGAAGATGGCGCAGTACGGACTGATGCCCTCGGATATCGCCGCGGTGCTGGCCGAGCAGAATGTGGAGTCCCCGACGGGGACGCTGGGAGCCGAATCGGCCAATACGTTTCAGTATGTGCTGAAATACCGCGGCCCGTTACGAGGAGGAGGCCGACTACGAGAACATGGTCATACGCTCGCTGCCCGACGGCAGCGTGCTGAGGCTGGAAAGACGTGGCCCGCATCGAACTCGGAGCCGAGAACTACACGATGCTCAGTCAGACGAGCGGACACCCCGGCGCCAACTGCATGATGGCCCAGACCTCCGGCTCGAACGCCAACGAGATCATCGAAGAGATCGACGAAGTGTCGGCCGACATCGCTTCGTCGCTCCCCCAAAGGCATGGTGCTGACCGACATCACCAGCACGAAGGATTTCCTCGACGCCTCGATTGCCAATGTGGTCGAGACGCTCCTTATCGCCATCGTTCTGGTGGTCCTGGTGGTCTATCTCTTCCTCCACGACCTGCGGGCCACGCTCATTCCGTCGCTGGCCATCGTCGTCGCTGATCGGGACGTTCGCATTCCTTTACGTCGTCGGGTTCAGCCCTGAACCTGCTGACGCTTTTCGCCTTGGTGCTGGTCATCGGCACCGTGGTGGACGACAGCATCGTGGTCGTAGAGGCCGTGCAGGCGAAGTTCGACGAAGGATACGTCTCCGCCTATCGGGCCACGGAGGATGCGATGGGCGGGCTGACCTCGGCGCTGATGACCACGTCGATCGTTTTCATGGCCGTGTTCATCCCCGTCAGCTTCATGGGCGGCACGACCGGAACGTTCTACACGCAATTCGGACTGACGATGGCCGTCGCCGTCGCCATCTCGCTGCTCAATGCCATGACGCTCAGCCCGGCGCTCTGCGCGCTCATCCTGCGGCCCCGCGCCGATGCCGCGAGCGGGGAGATGCCGGGTTTCTCCGACCGATTCCATGCGGCTTTCGACCGCTCGTTCCGCCGCGTACAGCAGAAATACCTGCGGGGCGTGTCCTTTTTGTTCCGCCGCAAGGCAATCGCCGTCGGGAGCATCGTCGCGGCGTGCGGCATGCTGGTCTGGCTGATGAGCATTACCAAAACGGGCCTCGTGCCGCAGGAGGACATGGGCATCGATCAACGTGGGCGTGCAGACATCGCCCGCAGCTAGATCTGGAAGAGACAGACCCATCATGGACGAAATCGAAGCGGCCATCCGCGACATTCCGCAAATCCAGATCTATTCGCGTGTTACGGGCAAGGACACCCGGCACAACCAGTCGTCGTCGGCCGGATCGTTTTCCGTCCGGCTGAAAAATTGGAGCGAGCGCACGAAGAAGGGCGATGACATAGCCTCGGTCATGGCGGAGATCTACCGCCGCACCGACGGCATCAAGACGGCGCAGATACGTGTCTCCACCACTCCGATGATCTCCGGATACGGCCAAAGCGACGGTTTCGAACTTTACGTGCAGGACCGCAAGGGCGGCAGCGTGGAAGACCTGCTGCGATATACCCGCGCATTTATCGACGCCCTGAACGCACGGCCGGAAATATCGCGCGCCTACACGACGTTCGATACCAAATTCCCGCAGTACCGGGTCGAGGTGGATGCGGCCTTGTGCAAGCGCAACGGCGTGTCGCCCGCCGATGTCCCTCAGCACCCTTGCGGAGTGGTATGTGGGCGGCAGCTATTCGTCGAATCTGAACCGCTTCACCAAACTCTACCGCGTCATGGTGCAGGCTTCGCCCGAATACCGGCTCGACACCGAGGCGCTGAACGATCTGTTCGTGCGCAATGCCGCGGGCGGGATGTCGCCCCTGTCGCAATACCTGACGCTCACGAAGGTCTACGGCTCAGGAGAGCCTTCACGATTCAACCTCTTTTCGGCTGTCGCCGTCTACGGCGCACCGGCCGAAGGGTACAGTTCGGGACAGGCCATTCGGGCGATCGGGGAGGTGTCGAAGAGCGCCTTGCCCGAAGGGATACGGCTACGAGTTCGGCGGCATGTCGCGTGAGGAGGCTTCGACGAGCAACGCCACCACGATGGTCTTCATCGTCTGCATCCTCTTCATTTATCTGATTCTCTGCGCACTTTACGAAAGCCTTTTCATCCCGTTCGCCGTCATCCTCGCCGTGCCGTTCGGTTTGGCCGGCAGCTTCGTCTTCGCGCAGTTGTGGGGGCTTGAAAACAATATCTATATGCAGACGGGGCTGATCATGCTGATCGGCCTGCTCGCCAAAACGGCCATTCTGCTTACGGAGTACGCCTCCGACCGCCGACAGCAGGGCATGGGAATCGCGGCTGCGGCCATGTCGGCGGCCAAAGCCCGGCTGCGTCCTATCTTGATGACCTCGCTCACGATGATTTTCGGCATGTTGCCGCTGATGTTCGCGCAGGGTGTCGGCGCCAACGGCAACATTTCGGTCGGCGTGGGTACGGTCGGCGGCATGCTGACCGGCACGCTGGCACTGCTCTTTATCGTGCCGGCGTTGTTCATCATCTTCCGGTATTTGCAGGGCGGTTCCTGCCGGACGTTTCCGGGCGTCCGAATAACGCCGTACGATTGTTTCCGGATCTCCGCCGCATCGTCCCGGGCTTCTTTGCGACATCTTGCTGGTCGAGTTTGCGATGCCGCGAGACCGCTGCATAGCGGGCTGGACTCCGGAATGTTTCGTATCCGGGGTTCGGCCCGTTTTCAGGGCGTGTTCTCCCCGACGTACATGTCGAATATCTCGTGCCGGTCGAAGTCGAGCCAGTATTGCAGCGCCAGGGCCCGCACGTATTGCCAGTAGGGCTCTGTCAGATTGCCGTAAAAGTTCGATTCCCCGTTTCGTCCCGGCGGATACGGTCGGCGTACCCGGGTTTCAGCACCAGCCGTACCGTCTTGTTCTTGAAGCTGAAACGCGCTTCGGGACGCGGCGTGACGTTTTCCGCGACGGTAATCAGCCCGTGTCCCACGGAGGCTCCCGTACCTACCTGCAAGCCGTCGTTCATGCAGCTGATCGGCGGATTGTGCCCTGCATAAGTCGTCACCTCGATGTCGTCGACCCCGATGTTGAAATATTCGCGGGCCCGGATTCCCATTTTGACCCCGATGGTGGCGTAGATTCCCAGGTGTCCGTGCAGTTCGTTGGTCAGCACCCCGGCCCGCCACTCGCTCGGCCCGTGGCGGGCGATCGTCTCGTCGACCATCGGCACGACATCCGCGGCATAGAGTTCGTGCAGGACCGGAAATCCGTAGAACACCCGGCTCTCCGTATCGGGCTTTCCGCGGAGGATGGCAAGGATTTCAGCCTGCGCCCGCCCGGCCGAGGCCTCGTCCGGAAGGCTGTACGACGTCACGCTGCCGCTCACCTCCCGGGGCACGAACAGCTCCGGTGCGAACAGCCAGACGGCAACCAGATCGTCCCAGGCCTGCAAATGCCCCGCATCGACCAGTTTCGCCAGCGGAGCCGCGCGGTGGGTATCGGCGATTTTCCGGGCATAGACGGTGGGTACGGCCGCTATCGAATCGAGCAGCGAGGGAGTTACGACGAGCGGGCACGCCGGGTTCGCCGACACGACCGCCACGGGAACGCCGCTCGCAAGCACCGCGCGGGCCGCGACGCTGTCCGCTTCGAAGTTGGCCCCGGCCAGCGGCTCCGCCTGGTTGTTGTACCAAACGATCCGGTCGATCCGGTCGCCGAGGGCCGGATTTTCGCGCAGTGCGTCGCAGACGTTCGTCAGCGCGCCGAGGGCGATGAAGAAGACCTTCTCCTCCTCGTCTTCGAGCGTTTCGGCGATCAGCGCCTGCGCCGGGGGAAAGGCGGTCCGGACGGAGAGCGTGTCGCCCCAGTCCACCTGCCGGGAATGCGTCCTCCACACCGGAGCGGCCGTTCCGGTCGGATGCCCCGCACCGACCGGGACGCCCTCGTGGTAAAATCCGTCGAGCAGCGCCCGCACGGATGCGGCCGACTCGGCGGGAGGCAGGGCGCCTTCCGAGGTGGTGACGGCGAGCACCTCCACCTCGCGGTTGCCCAGCAGCATGCAGAGCGTGCGCAGGTCGTCGGCCGCCCCGTCGGTGTCGATGATCGCATGGAAGCGCGCCTTGCCCGAATGCGCATAAACGGCCGGGACGAGGAAAAACAGACTCGCGGCCGACAGGGCCGCACGGAAAAGAATGTGTCGTAAACGGAATGTCATATCGTCGGATCGTATCAGAAGTTTACATTCACGCCGCCCAGCGCCGTGGCTTTCGGCATCGGGAAGCCCGCATTGATTTCATAGCGTTGCGCCAGCAGGTTCTCGCCGCGGACGAACAGGTCGAGCCAGCGGGTCACGCGGAAGGTCGTTGGCATTCCACAGCACGAAACTGTCGGTCAGTTCTTTGGGTTTCACCTGCGTATAAAGCCCGTGCACGTACTGAATGCCCGTCGAGGCGTTCCACCGGCCGCGTGTGAAGGCGCCCCCGACGTAGAGTTTGTGTTCGGGAGCGGCGACGACCGGATAGGCCATGTGCAGATAGCTGTAATTGGCCGAAACGGACCACGCGGCACAGATCCGCCAGGCGACGTCGCCTTCCACGCCCCAGTTCTCGACCCGGCCCGTATTGACGTTCATCGGACGGCCGTTGACCGGGAGGGTCTGGATCATGTTGTCGCCGTCGATGTAGAAGACGTTGACTCCGTAGGAGAGGGCGCCGCCGAGAAGCCGCTGCGTGAACGAAAGTTCGTAGTTCATCAGTTTTTCGGGTTTCAGATCGGGATTCTGCGGCGGGAACATATACATTTCGCGGATCGTCGGAAAGCGGAATCCCTTGCTGACCATCGCCTTGATCTGGGCGTTGCGGGGCAGCAGGAACGACAGCCCGCCCTGGGGAATCCACTCCGTGCCCGCGTGCGAATGGTGGTCGAGGCGCAGCCCGGCGTCGAGCGTCAGCCAGTGCGTCAGGCTCTGGCGGAAATCGACGTATACCGCCACTTCGTCCATCGTTTTGTCGGCCGTGGTCTTGTCCGGATCGCCGTTGAGATAGCGGTTCCAGGCCTTGCCCCCGAAGTGCTGGTAGTCGACGCCCACGGTCAGACGGTTGCCCGTGAAGAGCGACGCACTCTGATACCACGACACGCCCAGCATCCTGTCGCGGGAATTGAAGCGGTAATCGAGCGGTTCGGCGCCGGGCGAATAGCCGTCGTTGATCCGGTGACGGCCCCAGTTGTAGAAAAAGCTCAGGGCGCCGGAGGTCTTTCCGTAGTCGTTGCGCAGCGCAAACGAGGTCATGCCGCGGGTGATGTGCTGTTTGTTGTCGAGAATGGGCGCCGACACGGCTCCCGGATTCTGGGCGTTGAAATGCGTGAGGTTCACGTCGGCGTAAACATCCCATTCGTCGGTAATCTGGTAGCCCAGCTTGGCATAGCCTCCGTACTGTTCGAAGCCCATGTCCTTACGGTGTCCGTCGGTGCGGTTATAGGACCCGGTGACCGTGCTGGTGAAACGCCCGTATTTCAGCTGGTTCGTGGCTTCGGTCTCCAGCGTGTTGTAGGAGCCGTAGCCGGCATGGACATTGGTTTTCACACCGTCTTCGGCCATTTTGCGCGTCACGATGTTGATCACGCCGCCCATGGCGTTCGAGCCGTAGAGTACCGAGGCGGGGCCGCGCACGACCTCGACCCGGTCGGCCAGCATCGACTGGTAGGCGTCGGCGATGGGATGGCCCATCAGCCCCATGTACTGGGGATGCCCGTCGATGAGCACCAGCAGTCCCGTCGTGGGGCCTCCCGTCGCAGTGCCGCCGATGCCGCGCAGGGTCATCTGCCCCGCCGCGCCGCCCGAAACGCCGTAGCCCATCAGGCCGCGTCCGGTGACGAACAGCCCCGGGACCTGCTCGGTCAGCGTGGGCAGCAGCGAAGGCTGGAAACCCTCCTCGATTTTCTGCCGGTCGACGACGGAAATGGTCATCGGAAGATGCCGGATGTCGGTTTCATGCCGGGTTCCCGTGACCACCACCTTGCCGATCGGATAGATTTTTTCCTTGCGCAGGCTGTCGGCGTCCTGGGAACGTACGGCGCACACGGGGGCAATGCCGCCGAACAGCAGCATCAGAATCAGTTTAGACCTCATTTTCTCGCATTTTATATATTAGACAATGAATAATCCGACAGGCTGAAAGTTTGCCGCCGCGCAGAGTGGCCCCGGCGCATATCCCCCGCATCCACCAATTTCCGTTCCAAATGCGCGGATAAAACGAACAATTCCCGGAAAAGGCCCGCCGGACCCGTTTCGGCGCGTTTCTTGTTATTCGGAGCGGCATAAACCGTTCAATATGGAAAACAGCCGGCAACAGATTCTGTCACGATTCGGTGGCATCTGCACGAAGCCGTCGGACGCATGCACCCTTCCGTTTCGTTCATCTCCTGCATCGGCATCCTGCTGGCCTACCTCACGGGAATCTACGTGACGGGGCCGCTGCACGAAGCGTCGCGCTGGCTTGGAGCCATGCTGGCCTGCACGTCGGTCGTGGTCGTCCTGCAGTCGCAGAGCTACCGGGACTCGCTGCGTGCCGGATGGATCCGGGTCCTCGGGACCCTGCTCGGGGCGCTCATCGCCTACATCTACCTCAAGATCTGGCCCTTCTCGATCGTGGGAATGCTCGGATCGGTCTTCGCGCTGGAGATGCTCTGCATGCTGCTCGGTGTCTACAAAAACGATCGCATCTCCACCATCACGCTGCTGATCATCCTGCTCGTCTCGCAGATGACGCCCCACATCTCCCCGGCGGAAAACTGCCTGCTGCGCTTCTTCGAATCGGTCGTGGGCGTCGGGGTCGGCATCGCGCTGGTCTGGCTGCTCGAACGCTGGAACACATGGAACAAGCCCCGCGAAACGACCGGCACGCCGCCCGGAGAGACGGTGAATATGGACACGATGCCCCTGCGCCGGGGCCATTTCCGGGTGCTGGCCGTCGCTTCGCTCGGGCAGGTGACCGGAGCGGGGGCTGGCCACGCTCGTCGGCATCATCCTGCCGATGATCCAGTTGTTCCGCCATCCCGGACTGACCTCCTTCCAGCAGGGAGCCGTCGCCGCGACCAGCCTCGTGGGCATCATGATCGGGTCGATGCTTTTCGGGGCGTGGAGCGACAAACGGGGCTATCTGTTTTTCTTCCGCTTCTGTCCGGCCCTGATCCTCGCCGCATCGCTGTTCGCCTATTTCAGCGACGACCTTTTCGGACTGGTCGCGGGACTGTTCTTCATGGGGCTGGGCATCGGGGGCGGTTACAGCCTCGATTCGGACTACATCTCCGAGATCATGCCCCGGCGCTGGAAACTGTTGATGGTCGGCGTGGCGAAAGCCGCCTCGTCGCTGGGCAACATCCTGGTGGCGGGCATCTGTTTCTTCCTGCTCCGCGCGTGGAACGACCCGCACGACTGGAACCGCCTGCTGCTGCTCGTCGGGGCCATGGCGGCCGTCATGCTGCTCTGCCGCATCCGTTTCGAACAAAGCCCCGGATGGCTCATCGCCCACGGACGCATCCCCGAGGCCGAAAAAGCCGTGCGCTACTTCCTGGGGCCGGACGTGGAGATCGGTGAAATCCGCAACCGGCCGAAAAAAACGGAGATGCCGAAGGTGGCGTGGAGCGACCTGTTCAAACGCGGACAGATCAAGAAGGTGGTCTTCAGCGGCGTGCCGTGGGCCTGCGAAGGACTGGGTGTCTACGGCATCGGGGTTTTCCTGCCCGTGCTGGTCATGGCCCTGGGGATGGAATCGGGTTCCGAGTCCGCCTTTTCCAAAATCACCGATTCGGTCCGGCTGACCACATACATCAACCTCTTCATCCTGCCCGGATTCGTGCTGGGGCTGGCACTCGTCAACCGCTGGTACCACGTGCGGACCCAGACGTGGGGCTTTGTCCTCTGCGCCGCGGGCATGGCCATCCTGCTGGCGGCCTACCAGTTCCGCTGGCCGGTCTGGATCGCCGTGGCCGGGTTCATGCTCTTCGAACTGTTCCTCAACGCGGGACCCCACCTGATGACCTTCATCATCCCGCCGCAAATCTACTCCGTCGCCGAGCGCGGCGCAGGCGCGGGGCTGGCCGCGGCTTTCGGCAAACTGGGCGCCGTCATGGGAGTCGTCTTCATCCCGATACTGCTCAAATGGGGCGGCGCGGGGCTGGTGCTGGGGGTGACGATCGGCGTCCAGCTGCTCGGCGCGCTGGTCACGGCCGTCGTGGGCCGGGAGGTGCTCCCCGACAAGGGCCGGGCCGTCCGCCCGGAAATCCGCCGCGACTGACCGCTAAAGAAGGCATCCCGCCTCCAGCGCGCGTTTCAGCCGCCCGGCGGGCTGTTCGAGACCGCAGTCTTCGAGCAGCGCCAGATCGCCGAAGATGTGCCGCGTGCTGCCGTCGGCGACGATTCTGCCGTCCTTCATGACGATCGTACGGTCGCAGAGGTCGAGCACCATCTCCATGTCGTGCGTGGCGATGAGCGTCGTGTGGCGGAAGCGGCGGATCAGGTCGATGATCTGCCGCCTGGCCCGGGGATCGAGGTTCGAGGTCGGTTCGTCCATGACGAGGATCGACGGCTCCATCGAAAGGACCGTCGCGATGGCGACACGCTTCTTCTGGCCGCCGGAGAGCTGGAACGGCGACGACTTGCGCAGGTGCAATGCCCCGACGGCGTCGAGCGCCTCCGCCACACGGCGTTCGATTTCATGCGGTTCGAGGCGCATGTTCGACGGACCGAAGGCCACGTCCTCCTCGACAGTGGGCATGAAAAGCTGGTTGTCGGAGTCCTGGAAAACCAGCCCCACCGACTGCCGCACCAGCGGCAGGGTCCTGCGCGTGAGCGTAATCCCGCCCATCACCACTTCGCCCTGCGAAGGCATCAGCAACCCGTCGGTATGCAGCAGCAGGGTCGATTTTCCGGCCCCGTTGGCTCCCACGAGAGCCACCTTCTCTCCGTGCGTAATGCGGAACGACACGCCCCGGAGCGCCTCGTAACCGTTGGGGTAACGATAATGCACGTCGTCGAACAGCAGGTAGTGGTGGCTCATCGGATCAGGGTTGAAAGGGTTTCGACCGGATGGAACAGGCGCAGCAGCAGGAGCGCCGAGCACCATGCGGCGAGAAATACGGTATCGCGCATTTTCCATGCCGGAGATTCAAAAACATCCGCCGGAATTCGCCCCGTAAATCCGCGTGCCAGCATGGCACGGCTGATCAGTTCGGCCCGTTCGAAGGTACGGATCAGCAGCTGCCCGACGAGCGTTCCCCAGACTTTGAGCGGGTAGGATCTGCGGCCGAAGCTCCTCGCGTCGCGGGCGCGCCGCATGGCCAGCGCCTCTTCGATCAGCACGTAGAGGTAACGGTAGACGAAGAGCAGCTGCGTGGTGAAGACCGACGGCAGGCCCAGCCGCTGCATGCTCCGGCAGAGACGGTAATAGCCCGTGCTGCCGATGAGGATGAGCAGCGCCTGCACCGACAGCAGGCCGCGCAGGATGATCGACAGGAACGAGACCCAGCCGGCGGTGACGACCACCGTCCCGATGCGGAAGACCGGCTCGCGGTCGTAAAAGAGATTGAAGACGCCGACGAAGGCGACCAGCGGCAGCACGATGAGCGAACGGCGGAAAACCGTTCCGAAGTTCAGCCCGCCCATCGCGGCCGTGACGATCGGGAACACGGCGAACGCCAGCAGTTCCGAAAGCCTCGAAAGGGGCACGGAGAGCATCGTCACCAGAAAGACCACCGTGACAAGGAGTTTGGCGCGGGCATCCAGCGCATGGAGCGGACTCCGCATGCGCGCGGTCCGCTCCATCGCATCCAACTCGCAGAGCACATGCTGCAACCGGTTTTTCATCCCTGCTTCTGTCCGGCGCGGAACAGGCGGGAAGCCCCGAACACGACCAGCAGGATGGCCCCGCAACCCACGATTCCGGCAAACGACGTATTGTAATCGGGCATCACGGCGGTCTTCTCCTGAACCGCGGCCGCCGTGCGGTGCAGTCCGTCGGGTTCGGCTTCCGGCCCGGCCGGGCCGGCCACCTTCGTGATCGACCACTCCAGACCGTCGGGGTCCGACGAGGCGACCCACGAGAACGACCCGCCGATCAGCAGCGCCGCCAGGGCAATGGCCGCCAGGGCCTTGCCGAATTTCCGCTTCCCGGCGGGCTTCCGCCTGCAGACGCCGGACAACAGCTCGGGCTTGTACCGCTGCACGACGTAGATCACCGCCGCCGTGGCCAGTCCCTCGCCGATGCCGATGAACAGGTGGATCGGAAGCATGAACAGCAGGAACTGCCCCATGGGCAGCGCCGTGATGCCCGACGCTTCGGTCTCGACGGTCACAGCCAGCGCCCCCAGCTCCAGCCCGGCCACCGACGCCAGCACCGACGCGGCGAGAATCCGTCCCGGCGAGGCATCGGGTTTCATCAGCGGCTTGAAGATCAGCGGATAGGCCACCAGACAGGAGAACACGGCCATGTTGAGGATATTGGCGCTCAGGGCCATGAACCCGCCGTCGGCAAAAACGAGGCACTGAATCACCAGCACCGAAGCCAGCGTGATCAGCGCCGCCCACGGTCCCAGTATGGCCGACAGCAGGATGCCCCCGACCAAATGGCCGCTGGACCCCGTGCCCGGAATCGAAAAGTTGATCATCTGGGCGGCGAAGACGAATGCGCCCATGACGCCCATCAGCGGGACGATGCGTTCGCTGTCCCCGTCCGCTTCGCGGCGGTCGTTTTTCGCGTGCTTCACTTTCCAGGCCGCCACCCCCAACAGGGCCAGCGACACGGCTCCCGTGGCGACGAATACCGGCGGGGACACCAGAGCGTCGGACATGTGCATAGGCTGTCGTTTTTAAGGTTCTTTACTTCTTGTCGGCCCCCGGCTGCTGCATGGCCAGGTGCTTTTTGTTTTCGGGATTCCAGTTCGAGTGGTCGGGTTTCTCCTCCTCGTCGAACTTGATGAGCGGCAGCAGGAACAGCCACGTGGCGATACAGAACGGCCCCGTCAGGGTGGCGATCCCCACGGGCGCCATCAGCATGTACATGCCCGCCTGGATGAATACGGTGACCAGAATGCCCAGAACGGCCCACAGCGCCGAGCGGAAATTCGGCTTGTAGAACACCGTCGCCAGGGCGATGGCAGTCAGCACGGGACTGTATCCGTAGAGACCGTCCGAAATGTCGGACCCCGAAGCTTTCATGGCGATGACCACCAGCAGCGCCAGCGCCGAACCGATCGCGGCCCAGAGCGCCGCCCAGCGGCTGCAAAGGAACAATCCTGCGAGGAAACAGATGCCCGTGACCCAGGAGTTGATCAGGAATACCTGACCGATGCCCTTGAGCCAGTAAACCACGAGATCGACGAAACGGATGCTCTCGAACGACGAGAAGGCCGCCGGAAGGGCCGGATCGGCCATGTGGGTCGTCGGAAGGCCGTGCATGGCGCGCGCCGCCAGCAGGAACATCCACGTACAGAAGACGAACGGGAAGGTGAACGAATTGACCTTCCAGGGCGCCATGACGTTGTTGAAGCCCGCGCGGACCCACGTCGTGAGCGCCGCGCAGAGCACCAGCGCCAGCCACATCCAGACGGTGTTGCCCATGAACGTGGGAAACGCGCATCCCACCAGCACGCCGTTGAAGCCCCAGAGTCCCTGTTCGCCGTCTCTGGCCGGAAATCCGAGGAGGTAACCCGTTACCGTCGAGACGATCACGCCCAGCAGAGCGCCCCAGCCTACAAGCCCCTGGCCTTCGATGTAAGCACCCCAGAAAATACCGATCATGAACAGCAGTCCGGTCCACGCGCTGTTCTGAAACATCACCTGCCCCGTGCCGCGCAGCAGGATCTTGACGAAATCCAAGGAACCGCCGGCCCCTCCGGATTGAGCGATTGTATTTGCCATACTTTCAATGTTTAACTATTAACAGGACTCCTACCGCCACGGGAACTCCTCGGGCAAAGGCCTGCCCTTGACTTCCAGCCGGACGGAGGAGCAGAATTCACGGATGAGTTTCTTCACCGGGCCGGTCTCCTCGCCGAGAACCTTGTAGAGCAGCCCCGCGTCGTTGGGCAGGCGCGTAATGCCGGCCGCCAGCCGGCGGTCGCGGTCGATGAAGGCCGGCGTGGCCTCGTAAATCCGGTCGGCGTGCTCCGGAGGCGTCATGACGATCACGTTGGCGAAAACGTCGTAGCCGTTCATCGCGCCCAGCGTACCCGGCGGGCAGGCTCCGGGACGGATGATGAATTTTTCGCGGAACAGCTGCTCCCCGTCGGGACGTTCGGCGTGGGAGCAGACCGAGAGAATGTCGTACTGAAAGGTCTCGCCCCCATCGAAATACTTGCGCCCGCTCATGTAGACCTCCGAATAGAAAAGCGTGGCCGACGGCGCGATCCGGATCGCCGTGTCGGCGATGAACCGGGTGTGACGGCACGGGATGGTCGGCTCGGGCAGGTATTCCAGATAGGCATTCTCTTCGAGTTCGAAAACCTGTTTCAACCCCGAATAGTTGTAGCGCATCTCGGCCAGCTTGGTCGCCGCGCCGGTCGAGATATGGGCATAGGCCCCCTCGCGGACGACGAAATGCTGTTCGTAACGGTCGCCGTCCACATTGGGACCTCCCGAGGAGAGGATGTAGACGCACGGCATCTCGGGCATGCCTTCGTCGAAATAGAGTTCCTGCTGGACGATCAGCGGCGCATGCCGGTCCAGATCGCGCATGATCGACCTGCCGTCGCCGTCGAGTTCGAAACCCAGATAGAGATATCCCGTTTTGCCCGGTGTGCCGACGGGCATCGCCTTCGGCTCCTCAAGGTAGGGACTCATCTCTTTGGCTGCTGCGAAATTCATTGTACGGCGCCGGTTACGGGTTCCGAAACTTCCTGCCGGCTCTTGTCGATGTCGAAAAGCGCCATCCGGCGGATCAGGGTCACCAGATCGTCGATCCCCTCGCCCGTCATGCAGTTGGTGAAGACGAACGGCTTGCCGGGGCGCATCAGCTCGGAGTCGTGCCGCATCACCTCCAGATCGGCATGGACGTAGGGCGCCAGGTCGGTCTTGTTGATCACGAGGATGTCGGACTGGGAGATGCCCGGTCCGTCCTTGCGGGGAATCTTGTCCCCAGCGGCCACGTCGATCACGTAGATGAAGAAATCCACGAGCGCCGGGCTGAATGTGAGGGTGAGGTTGTCGCCGCCCGACTCGATCAGCACCACGTCGCCGTCGGGGAAACGGGCCTCCATCTCCTCGACCGCCGCAATGTTCATCGAGGGGTCCTCGCGCACGGCCGTATGGGGACACGCTCCGGTCTCCACGCCGATGATGCTCCTCGACCAGCACGCCTTTCAGCATTTTGCGCACATGCTTGGCGTCTTCCGTGGTCACGACGTCGTTGGTGATGACCAGCACTTTGTAACCCATGTCCAGAAGACGCGGGGTGATCGCCTCGATCAGCGCCGTTTTGCCGGAGCCTACGGGGCCGCCGATTCCGATTCTGCAAGTTGTATTGTTGCTCATAATGTGTTCGTTTGTTTTTTAACGGTCAATTCATAAACATGCGTTTGGTCCCTTTCTCGTGGAGCGAGGCCAGGATGTCGATCTGCGGCACGAAGGTGTACATGTCGTCGAAATCCATGTCGCTCGCCTTGGCGTACAGTTCGTCGAGCGATTCGGCGGTCCGGAAAAGAATGCGCTGCGTATCGTAGTGGGAGACGCGCACGCAGCGCAGGGCCGCACTCACGACCATGTTGACCACGCCGTACTGGTGGGAGCAGAAAAGTTCCTTCTCCGGGATGCCGCAGGCGGCGAAGACGATGCCCTGCGCCACGGGGTAGGTTCCCGGGGTGTGTTCGTCGACGATGTCGCCGAGCCACAGCGCGACGGTTTCGTCGGGAAAGATCTGTTTCGACAGTTCGGCCAGCTTCTTGCCCATACGCCGGGTCATCAGCCGCGCCTCGGCGTTCATCTTGCAGAGGATCGCCTGACGGTCGGCATTGAGAATGCCCTCGTAGTAGCCGAGGTGATAGCTGCGGAAAGCGTGCAGCGCCGCGACGCCGTCGGTGAAGGCGGCCTGCCGGGCGATGTCCTGCGTATATTGTTCGAGCGTCGCGGCGTCGTGGACCAATCCCTCCTCGGCGGCCGTTTCCAGCCCGTTGGAGAAGGAGAATGTCCCGACCGGAAAGGCCGAATCGGTGAATTCGAGCAGCCGCATGACGGTTGTTGCGTTGTCGGACATGAGGTATCGGTTTAATGCGCGTGCGCGTGTTCGTAATGGTGGTGCACGTCGCTGTCGGGCCCCGTGCCGCCGAACAGGCGCCGGATCTCGTGGGGCGCCAGGTAGGGAATGATCTCCGAACCGGGCTGGAACGACCAGGTCACGTTCTCGATGTGGTGTGTGCGCATCACGCTGTCCATCACCTTCCGGTCGACCGTCAACGGAACGTAGACTTTCGTTCCCTTGACCACGGCCGGCCAGTGCTGGTTGCCGATGGCGTGTCCCAGCTCCACCGAAATATGGATGATCGTCTCGGGTTTCTCGCGGGCCAGCGCCGAAAGGTCGGCAACGAGCACATCGTTGAGCCGGATGCGGATGGCCACGATCTTACGCTGTTCGGGCAGGTATTCGATCACGTCGCCGTCGAGCATCTGCGAATGGCGTTTCAGTGCCACGGCGTATTCGTTCGCACGGTCGCTGCTGACCACGAAACGGCTTTTCTGGGCCGTCCACTGATCGAGGTCGATATACTCGACTTCGGCGTCCTGCGATTTCTTCACCCATTCGGGGTCGTATAAATTGCCTATGATTTCCGTATATATTTTCATCGGATTCGTTTTTAAGTCGGTTTTAATTTCCGGGAGCACACCCTGCGGCATGCTCCCGGAAAAAAGTCAGGATTACGAGAACCAGAGCAACTGGCTCAGGGGGAATTTCTCGGCCGGTTTGACATAGGCCCGCACATCGTTCACGAGCACGTCGAAGGTCTCGGGGTTGACGTCGATCTTCGGCACGCCGCCGTTGCGCACCATGTCGTATTTGGTGAGCTGGCGGGTGCGGCGCACGGGCTGCACCATGCGGTGCAGGTGGAGACGCTCCTTGATGCCGCTCTGGAATGCGGCGTTCGATACGAACGAAAGGCAGGTTTCGGGCATCGCCTTGCCGAAACCGCCGTACATCGGACGGTAGTAGCACGGCTGCGGTGTCGGGAGCGACGCGTTGGGATCGCCCATGTTCGCCCAGTTGATCAAGCCGCCCTTGATGACCATCTTGGGCTTGGCGCCGAAGAACTGCGGCTCCCAGAGCACGAGGTCGGCGCACTTGCCCTTCTCGACCGAACCGAGGTAGTCGGAGACGCCGAACGTGATGGCCGGGTTGATCGTGATCTTGGCGATGTAGCGCAGCACGCGGAAGTTGTCGTTGCCGTCCGAATCCTCGGCGAGCTTGCCGCAGGCATCCTTCATGAACGACGCCATCTGGAACGTACGCATGAACGATTCTCCGATGCGGCCCATGGCCTGCGAGTCGGACGACACCATCGACAGCACGCCCAGGTCGTGGAGCACGTTCTCCGCCGCCTGCGTCTCGGGACGCACGCGGCTCTCGGCGAAGGCCACGTCCGACGGAATCTTCGGATTGAGGTTGTGGCAGACCATGATCATGTCGAACAGCTCGGCCTGGGAATTGACGCCGAAGGGCAGGGTCGGGTTGGTCGACGAGGGAAGCACGTAAGGCATCGAAGCCACCTTCAGCAGGTCGGGGGCGTGGCCGCCGCCGGCGCCCTCGGTGTGGTAGGTGTGGATCGTGCGGCCGTCCATGGCGGCGATCGTGTCCTCGACGTATCCGCTCTCGTTGAGCGTGTCGGTGTGGATGGCCACCTGCACGTCGAAACGGTCGGCGACGCCCAGCGCGGCGCGGATCGCCGCAGGGGTCGAACCCCAGTCCTCGTGGATCTTCAGGCCGCAGGCCCCGGCCACGATCTGCTCTTCGAGCGGCTGGTTCATCGAACAGTTGCCCTTGCCCAGCAGGCCGACGTTGATGGGAAGCCCCTCGACCGCCTCCAGCATGCGCTCGATGTTCCAGCGGCCCGAGGTGATGGTGGTTCCGTTGCTGCCGTCCGTGGGACCGATGCCTCCGCCGAAAACGGTCGTGATGCCGTTGCTCAGACAGGCGTATGCCTGCTGCGGGGAGATCATGTGCACGTGACCGTCGATGCCGGCTGCGGTCAGGATCAGGTGTTCGCCCGAAATGGCGTCGGTGGCGGCACTGGTGACCAGGTCGGGATGCACGCCGTGCATGATGTTGGGATTGCCCGACTTGCCGATGCCGGCGATCTTGCCGTTCTTGATGCCCACGTCGGCTTTCACCACGCCCAGCTTGGCGTCGATGACCGTGACGTTGGTGATCACCAGGTCCAGCGAACCCTCCTCCGAAGTCATCGTATTCGCAAGGCCCATACCGTCGCGGAGGGTTTTGCCGCCTCCGTAGACGACTTCGTCGCCGTATTCGCGCAGGTCCTTTTCGATTTCAACGTACAGGTCGGTATCGCCCAGCCGGATTTTATCGCCGACGGTCGGACCGAACAGGTTGTTGTATTCTTGACGTGAAATTGTTGCCATATCCTCTATTTTTTGGTGTTGTTACTCTGTTTCGCAGCGGCAGCGGCATCGCTCTCCGGGATGCTTTTGAAACCTCTCTTCCGGGCTTTGGCCACGGCTTTGATGCGCGCCGGGAAATAGGTGGGGGCATCTTCCTCGCCCGTGTATCCCATCACCAGCCCGTTGAAGCCGATCACGCGGCGTTTGCCCGAATAGGCCACGACCTCGACCTCCTTCTGGTCGCCCGGCTCGAAACGGATGGCGGTCGTGGCGGGGATGTTCAGGTGGCAGCCGAACGCGGCGTCGCGGTCGAATTCCAGATAACGGTTGACCTCGAAGAAATGGAAATGCGAGCCGACCTGGATGGGCCGGTCGCCGGTGTTGCGTACGACCAGTTTCGCGGTTTTGCGCCCGGTGTTGTACTCGATCGGGTCGCTCATCAGGATTTCCCCTCCGACGATGACGGGTTGTGCAGGTTTGAAGCCCGGTTTATTCGGATAAAGACTCGCCGCCTGGGCCTGATTGTTCGCAGGGGCGGGATTCGTTGTAGTCATAGATTCGCTTGTTTTAAATTACTTAATCGGATGGTGGATGCTGACCAGGCGCGAGCCGTCGGTGAATACGGCCTCGACCTGCAGCAGGTCGATCATGTCGGCGACGCCTTCCATGACGTCGTTCTTCGTCAGTACGGCCGCCGCCCCCTTCATAACGTCTTCCACGGTCTTGCCTTCCCGTGCTCCTTCCAAAGCGGTAGATGTGATATAGGCTACGGCTTCGGGATAATTCAGTTTCAGCCCTTTCTTCAGGCGCCTTTCGGCGACCATGCCCAGTGAAAGCAGCATCAACTTGTCAATCTCTTTCGGTGTCAAGTGCATAGTACAAATTTTTATATGGTTAAAATGCGGGGTCCGTCACCGAACGGACCCTGCCGGGTCTCTCCGGAACAACGGAACGCCGATTCTGATCTCCTCGAAGTCCAAATAGTATGCCAGACTCCCCGGCGGGGCGGGGCACACGGAGGTCCGGCGGGCAATGGCATCAAATTTGTTCCGCCACCCTGACAACATAAAAACACGATCAATATGTTCAAAGCGATGATTATTGCAGGCTTCGGCGGCTTTATCGGCACATGCCTGCGCTTCCTGACCGGAAAACTGGCCCACGTCATAACGGTCTCGGCCTTTCCCTGGGGAACGTTCGCCGTCAACATCATCGGCAGCTTCGTAATCGGCATCTTCTTCGGCCTGGCCGAAAAAACGCACCTCATCTCCCCGTCGATGAACGTCTTTCTGATCACCGGATTCTGCGGCGGTTTCACCACCTTCTCGTCGTTCGCCGACGACATGTACCTGCTCCTGCAACAGAAACACTGGCTCTATTTCGGACTTTACGTCGGGTTGAGCTTCATTCTGGGACTGCTGCTGGTATGGCTGGGCCGCTCGCTGATCAAAACCGCATAGAGACACCCCCGATCCGGCAAAAAACGCCCCGGACTTTCAAGTCCGGAGCGTTTTCTCATGCAATGCCGCTGCGTGTGGACGCCCCGCAGCCGGGGCTTTTTTGTTGACACGCAGAGCGGCAACGGACCTAATATATTCCTATCTTTGTAAACGGCTATCCGACAACCGCTTTTTCAAACCACACAAACATGTACGCCATGAAACCGGAAGACAACCGCAAAGAGTACACCAACGGCGAGATCGTGATCGTCTGGCAGCCGGAACTCTGCACGCACGCAGGCATCTGCGTAAAGATGTTACCCCAGGTTTACAATCCGCGAGAGAGGCCCTGGGTAAAGCCGGAAAACGCAACGACGGCCCGACTCATCGCGCAAATCGAGAAATGCCCTTCGGGAGCGCTCTCCTACCGGATGGCTGAAAAGTAACCGGCCAGGCAGCGCAACAGCCCCGGGAACCGACGGTTCCCGGGGCTGCATCCTAAAAAAAACCGGACGCCTCGCGGCATCCGGTTTCGTGTAGTCCGGCCGTAAATTACTTGCGGTAGATCTTCGTGTAGCCGTAGATAGCCTCGTCGCCGAGTTCCTCCTCGATGCGGAGCAGCTGGTTGTACTTGGCCATACGGTCCGAACGCGACGCCGAACCGGTCTTGATCTGACCCGAGTTCGTAGCCACGGCGATGTCGGCGATCGTCGAATCCTCGGTCTCGCCCGAACGGTGCGACGTTACCGACGTGTAGCCGGCGCGGTGAGCCATCTCGATGGCGTCGAGCGTCTCGGTCAGCGTACCGATCTGGTTCACCTTGATCAGGATCGAGTTGGCGCAGCCCATTTCGATACCCTTCTTCAGGAAGTCCACGTTGGTCACGAACAGGTCGTCGCCCACGAGCTGGCACTTGCCGCCGATCTCCTCGGTGAGCATCTGCCAACCGTCCCAGTCGTTCTCCGACATACCGTCCTCGATCGAATCGATGGGGTATTTGGCAACGAGTCCCTTCAGGTACTCAACCTGCTCCTTCGACGAACGCTTGGCACCCTTCTCGCCTTCGAACTTGGTGTAGTCGTAAACGCCGTCCTCGAAGAACTCCGACGAAGCGCAGTCCATGCCGATCGACACGTCGCCGCCCTCTTCCTTGCGGCCGGGCTTGTAACCCGCCATCTTGATGGCCTCGATGATCGACTCGATAGCGTCCTCGGTGCCGTTCAGCGCGGGAGCGAAGCCACCCTCGTCGCCGACAGCCGTCGAGAGGTTGCGGTTGTGAAGCACTTTCTTGAGGTTGTGGAACACCTCGGCGCCCATGCGGATGGCCTCGTGGAACGTAGCGCGCCTACGGGACGGATCATGAACTCTTGGAACGCGATCGGAGCGTCCGAGTGCGAACCGCCGTTGATGATGTTCATCATCGGAACGGGCAGCGTCTTGGCGTTTGCACCGCCGATATAGCGATAGAGCGGCATGCCGAAGTAGTCGGCGGCAGCGCGGGCCACGGCCAGCGACACGCCGAGGATGGCGTTTGCACCCAGCTTCGACTTGGTGGGCGGTGCCGTCGAGGGCGATCATGGCCTTGTCGATGCCGACCTGATCGGCCACGTTCATGCCGATAACGGCGGGGCGATCACCTCGTTTACGTTCTTGACGGCGTTCTGAACGCCCTTGCCCAGGTAACGGCTCTTGTCGCCGTCACGAAGTTCGAGCGCCTCGTTCTCGCCCGTCGATGCGCCGCTCGGAACGGCAGCGCGGCCGAATGCGCCGGATACGGTACGTACTTCGACCTCGATGGTCGGATTGCCTCGCGAGTCGAGGATCTCCCTTGCGTGAATCTCTACAATCTGCATAGTTGTAATAATTTGAATTTTATGGTGTTTGAATACTAACTTCCTAAACGTCGCGGCAAAGGTACAAAATAATTGCGAATTGCGGTTTCTTTATTGTTATTTTTTTCACGGCTCCGGCACGGGTTTTTCCGATTCTGCGAGAAATATGTTATCTTTACGCCGCGGTTCCGGCACATAACCTGTAAACGACCTTCTATCAATGCGAAAAGTTCTTTCGTTCTCGCTCTTCCTGATGCTGGGCCTCGTCGCCTCGCAGCTGCTCCCCGGCGCACTCGGCACGGCCTATCCGGGCTTCAAGGCGACTGCCGACACGCTGCTCTACGTCTGCCTGGGATTCATCATGATCAACGTCGGCCGGGAGTTCGAAATCGACAAGACCCGCTGGCGCTCCTACACCGCCGATTACTTCATCGCCATGGCCACCGCGGCGCTGCCGTGGCTGCTGATCGTCCTCTACTACGTCTTCGTACTGCTGCCCTCCGACCTCTGGGCCGACGCCGAGGCGTGGAAGGAGAACCTGCTGCTGAGCCGTTTCGCCGCCCCGACCTCGGCCGGCATCCTCTTCACGATGCTCGCGGCGCTGCACCTGAAAAAGAGCTGGATCTACCGTAAAATACAGGTGCTGGCGATCTTCGACGATCTGGACACCATCCTGCTGATGATCCCGCTGCAAATCCTGATGATCGGGCTCAAATGGCAGATGCTGGCCATCGTGGGCGTGGTCGCCGCACTGCTCGCCGCGGGCTGGCGGTGGCAGGCGCGGTGGAACGTCCGGCAGGACTGGAAACGCATTCTGGGGCTTTCTGCGGTGGTCTGCGCCCTGACACAGGCGCTCTACATCGTCACCGCACGGTGGTACGGCCCCGAAAACAGCATCCACATCGAGGTCCTGCTCCCGGCCTTCGTCGATCGGCATGCTGATGAAACACAAGGAGATCGACACCGCGCCGAACGCCGCACCACCACGGGCATCTCGTTCCTCTTCATGCTGCTCGTGGGGCTGAGCATGCCGCTCGTGACGGGCGCATCGGCGGCCGGCACGGCTGCGGCCGCCTCGTCGGTAACCGCCTCGCAGCCGATGATGCCGTGGGGCGTGCTGCTGCTGCACGTCGCGGCCGTCTCGGTGCTTTCGAACCTCGGGAAACTGGTCCCGGTCTTCTTCTACCGCGACCGGAAGATCAGCGAACGCCTCGCCCTCTCGATCGGCATGTTCACCCGCGGCGAGGTGGGCGCGGGCGTAATCTTCATCGCCCTGGGCTACAGCCTCGGCGGCCCGGCGCTCATCATCTCGGTACTGACGCTGGTGCTGAATCTGATCCTCACCGGCGGATTCGTCGTCTGGGTCAGGAAACTGGCGCTTAAAAGCTGCACTCCCGAAGAATAATTTCATCAGCCTCCATGAAAAGATACGCATTCATCCTCCTCGTCCTGCTGTCGGCGGGAACCGCCCGGGCGCAGCGGTACGAGAAAAACATCCTGGGCATCCGTGCCGGCGTCAACGTGTCGACCTACGACATCTCGATCGAAGACGTGCGGATAAATACCGGTTCGCGCGCGGGCTTCCACTTCGCCGTGACGGACCAGATCCTGCTCCACCGCAGTCTGCCCCTCTACCTCGAAACGGGCGTCGGCTTTTCGAGCCGCGGCGGCAGGGCCGCCGCCGAAATCTACGGCGACATCTACAACATGACCATGCGTCCGTTCTACATGCAGGTCCCCCTGCTCGTCAACTACCATTTCCACATCCGGGACCTCCTCACGATCCAGCCTTTCGCGGGCATATACGGCGGCGTGGGCATCCGGGGCGCGATGAAGACCGAACTCCGGAACGAGGATATGTTCAGCGCCCCGGGCTTCCTCTCCCGCATGGATTTCGGCGTACGAGCGGGCGCCGGGTTCGTCATCAGACGCATTTACCTGGGAATAAGCTACGACATCGGCTGCCGCAACCTGTTCCGGGGCGGCGAATTTTTCGGCTACTTGCTCCAGCCCGAAAGCGCCGAAATCCGCAACAACTGCCTGACCGTGAACATCGGCTACAATTTCTGACATTCGGAAGTTACCCAGCTAAAGCACAAGCATTTACAGACAAATCTTTCCATTGTCCGTAAAAAATTTCGGGGGGGGGATTTTTCGGAAAAATTATCCTATATTTGCCACGTATACAACGCTAAACCCATTCATTATGAAAAAAGTATTGCTTATTGTGGCCGCCATCCTGCTGGCGAGTGCCGTTTCGGCGCAAAACTACGAAAAAAACATCCTGGGCGTCCGCGCCGGACTGAACCTGTCGAGCTACTCGATTTCGGCCGGAGGTGCGTCCATCAGCACCGACTCGCGGGCCTCGTTCCACGTCGCCGTGACCGATCAGATCCTGCTCAGCAGCAAGCTGCCCTTCTACCTCGAAACAGGCCTTGCATTCTCCAGCCGCGGGGGCAAGGTCGACGGCGTGAGCTTCCGCCCCTCCTACCTGCAGATCCCCGTGCTGGTGAACTACCACTTCAACATCAAGGACATCGTTACGATCCAGCCCTTCGCAGGTCTTTACTACGGGTTCGGCATCGGCGGCAAAGTGAAAGTCGGCGGCGAGAAGGGCGACATCTTCGGCGACGAAGGCGGGCTGAAACGGTCCGACCTGGGCGTACGTCTGGGCGCCGGCGTCGTCTGGAAACGCATTTACTTCGGGCTGGGTTACGACATCGGCTGCCTGAATCTGATCAAGGAGAGCGACGGCGAGGGCACGATGCGCAACAACTGCTTTACGATCAGCGTCGGATACAATTTCTAATCGGGCCCTGCGCCAATAAAAAAAGGGACGCCCTGCATGAGGCGTCCCTTTTTCCGTTCCGTATAAACGGTCATTCCCGCAGCAGCACCGACGAATCGCCGTAACTCAGGAAACGGAACCCGTGTCCGAGGGCATATTCGTAAATCCGCTTCCAGTCCCCGCCGGCGAAAGCCGATACCAGCAGCAGCAGCGTCGATTTGGGCTGGTGGAAGTTGGTGACGATGTTGCGCACGATGCGGAACTCGTACCCCAGCGGCGTGATCATGATCTGCGTCGAGGCTTTCAGGCGGTCAAGTCCGTTCGCATCCATATAAGCGAGCAGTTCCTCCAGGGCGTCGCGGCCCGTGTAATCCGCCGGAATGCCGTACAGTTCCCACTGCCCGATGACCCGTCCGGCATCGGGCGTCCCGGCCGAGCGGATGCGCCATGCCAGCGCCGTGAGCGATTCGAGCGTCCGCACCGAGGTCGTGCCGACGGCCGTGATCCGCCCCCACTTTTCCAGCAGGCGGGCCACCGCCGCACGCCGCACTTCGAAATGCTCGGTGTGCATCGGATGCTTCGCGGCATCGTCGTCCTTCACGGGCAGGAAGGTCCCCGCCCCGACGTGCAGCGTCACCTCCTCGAACCCGAAGCCGCGCGCCTTCATCCCTTCGATCAGTTCGGGCGTGAAGTGCAGCCCCGCCGTCGGCGCCGCCACCGATCCTTCGAATTTGGAATAGACGGTCTGGTAGCGCGTATAGTCGATCTCCTCGCTCTCGCGGTTCAGGTAGGGCGGAATCGGAATCCGTCCGAGGTATTCGAGCAGCTGCCCGAACGTCATCGCGGCCGTCCACTCGAAACGCACGACGCACTCGCGCCCGTGGTCCTCGACAATCCAGGCCCGGAGCGACTCGGCGCGGCCTTCGCAGTCGAAATCAATCGCGACATGCCCCTCCTTCCACTTCTTGCGGTTGCCCACGATGCACGACCACACGCACGCGCCCGTGACGGCGAACGCCCGCTCGTAGTCGGCAGGATCGCGGGGTTCGAGGCAGAAGACCTCGATGCGCGCCCCGGAGGGTTTGTGCATGATGATCCGCGCCCGGATCACCTTCGTATTGTTGAAAACCAGCAGGTCCCCGGCCGGCAGCACGTCGCCGATGTCGGCGAAACGCTTTTCCGCGATTTCACCGCCGCGCCAGACGAGCAGCTTCGAGGCGCTGCGCTCGGCGAGCGGGAATTTGGCGATCCGCTCGTCCGGAAGGTCGTAATCGAAGCGGTTGATGTCGATATGTCGTTCCATATTTTGCCCGAAATTATGCGGCAAAGTTACTATTTTTTGTAACTTTGCGGCGCTGCAAGGCATTAGAAAAAGGAAAAACCCATGAAAACCGACTTTCTGGTTATCGGTTCCGGCGCCGCGGGCCTTTTTCGTTCGCGCTCAAAGCCGCTGCCCACGGACACGTCACCATCGTGACGAAGGGCGAAATGAACGAGTGCAACACCAACTATGCACAAGGCGGCATCTGCTCGGTAACCTACGCCCCCGACACTTTCGAGAAACACATCCGCGACACGCTGGTCTGCGGCGCGGGCAAATGCGACGAGAGAGCCGTGGAGCTGGTCGTGCGGCGCGCCCCGGAACTGATCGCCGACCTCATCGCCTGGGGCACGCGCTTCGACAAGACTCCCGACGGGCGTTTCGAGCTGAACCGCGAAGGCGGCCACACCGAGCACCGCATCCTCCACCACGAGGACCTGACGGGAGCCGAGATCGAACGGGCGCTCGTGGAGTCGGTGAAGAAGCATCCGAACATCACGGTCCTCGAACACCATTTCGCCATCGACCTGCTGACGCAGCACCATCTGGGCGAGTTCGTCACGCGCCACACCCGCGGCCTAACCTGCTTCGGGGCCTACGTCCTGAATCTCGACACCAACGAAATCGAGACCATGCTGGCCAAATTCACCGTCGTCGCCACGGGCGGCTGCGGCAACATCTACTCCACGACCTCCAATCCGGTCGTCGCCACGGGCGACGGCATCGCCATGTGCCACCGCGCCAAGGCGATCACCGAAAACATGGAGTTCATCCAATTCCACCCGACCACGCTCTACAACCCCGGCGAGAAGCCCAACTTCCTCATCACCGAGGCCATGCGCGGCTTCGGGGCCATCCTGCGCCTGCCCGGCGGCGAGGAATTCATGGACAAATACCACCCGATGAAATCGCTGGCGCCGCGCGACGTGGTGGCCCGCGCCATCTACCGCGAAATGACCAAGCGGGGATCGGACTTCGTCTACCTCGACGTCACGCACAAAGATCCCGAGGCCGTGAAAAGCCACTTCCCGAATATCTACGAAAAGTGCCTTTCGATCGGCATCGACATCACGAAGGACTGGATTCCCGTCACCCCCGCGGCGCACTACTGCTGCGGCGGCGTGAAGGTCGACCTCAACGGCGAAACCTCGATCAAGCGGCTCTACGCGCTGGGCGAGACCTCGTGCACGGGGCTGCACGGCGCCAACCGCCTGGCGTCGAATTCGCTGATCGAAGCGGTGGTCTACGCCGACCAGGCCGCGCGCCACACGGCGTCGCTGCTCGACAGGGCCGATTTCCAGGAGGGCATTCCCGACTGGGATTTCGAAGGCACGCAGCACACCGAGGAGATGCTGATGATCATCCAGTCGAAGCGCGAGATGCAGACGATCATGTCCAACTACGTGGGCATCGTGCGGTCGAACCTCTCGCTCAAGCGCGCCATGCACCGGCTGGAGATCCTCTGGCAGGAGACCGAGGAACTTTACAACAAGACCAAACCCAACCGCGAGTTGTGCGAACTGCGGAACATGATCGCCATCGCCTACCTGGTCATCAAGCAGGGCCGCGAGATCAAGGAGTCGGTCGGCTGCCACTACAACGCCGATTACCCGAAAGAATAACGCATGACATTACAGGAAGAGATAACCCGGCGGCGGACCTTCGCGGTCATCGCCCACCCCGACGCGGGCAAGACCACCCTTACTGAGAAACTGCTGCTCTTCGGCGGCGCCATCCACGTCGCCGGGGCCGTCAAGAGCAACAAGATCAAGAAGGGCGCCACGTCGGACTTCATGGAGATCGAACGCCAGCGCGGAATCTCGGTCGCCACGGCCGTGATGGGCTTCGAATACCGGGGCGGCAAGATCAACATTCTCGACACTCCGGGCCACGAAGACTTCGCCGAGGACACCTTCCGCACGCTGACAGCCGTCGATTCGGTCATCATCGTCATCGACGGCGCCAAGGGCGTCGAGTCGCAGACGCGCAAGCTGATGGAGGTCTGCCGCATGCGCAAAACCCCGGTGATCGTCTTCATCAACAAGCTCGACCGCCCCTCGAAGGAGCCGTTCGACCTGCTGGACGAGGTCGAAAAGGAGCTCAACATCCGCGTGCGGCCGCTGGCGTTCCCGATCTCGAACGGCCCCACGTTCAAGGGCGTATACAACCTCTACGAGAAAAACCTCTCGCTCTTCACCTCGGACGAGAAGCTCACGGCCGACGCCTCGACGGCCGAAATCTCGGACCTCGCGTCGCAGGAACTCGAAGGCTACATCGGCGAGAAGTTCGCCGCCCAGCTGCGCTCCGACGTGGAACTGGTCGAGGGCGTTTACGACGATTTCGACCGTGACGCCTACCTGCGGGGCGAACTGGCCCCGGTATTCTTCGGTTCGGCGGTCAACAACTTCGGCGTGCGCGAGCTGCTCGAATGCTTCGTGCGCATCGCCCCCCGCCGCGTCCGGCGCCGACCGAAACCCGTCCGGTGGAGCCTGCGGAGACGAAAATGACCGGCTTCGTCTTCAAGATCCACGCCAACATGGACCCCAACCACCGCGACCGCATCGCGTTCCTGAAAATCTGCTCCGGCACATTCGAACGGAATAAGAACTACCTGCACGTGCGCAGCGGCAAGCAGCTGAAATTCTCCTCCCCGACGGCCTTCATGGCCGAGAGAAGTCGGTGATCGACTTCGCCTACCCGGGCGACATCGTGGGTCTGCACGACACGGGCAACTTCAAGATCGGCGACACCTTCACCGAGGGCGAGAAGCTCCGATTCACGGGCATCCCGTCCTTCGCCCCCGAGCAGTTCCGCTATATCGAGAACGCCGACCCGCTGAAATTCAAGCAGCTCGCCAAAGGCGTGGACCAGCTCATGGACGAGGGCGTGGCGCAGCTGTTCGTCAGCTCCCTCAACGGCCGCAAGATCATCGGCACGGTGGGCGCGCTCCAGTTCGAAGTCATCCAGTATAGGCTCGAACACGAGTACAACGCCGCCTGCCGCTGGGAGCCGATCTCGATCTACAAAGCCTGCTGGATCGAGAGCGACAACGCCGCGCAGCTGGCCGACTTCAAGCGCCGCAAGCACACCAACATGGCCGTCGACAAGCACGGCCGCGACGTCTTCCTCGCCGACACGAGCTACGGGCTCGCCCTCGCGCAGGAGAATTTCAAGGATATCCGCTTCCACTTCACCTCGGAGTTTTAGAACGCGGCCTGACACAAAAAAGCCGCCGGAGCATCGACTCCGGCGGCTTTTCACATCTGGCTGCCGCACATCAGATCATCGGGACCTCGATAACCAGCAGCTGCGCATCTTCGGAAGCGCGGATCAGGAAATCGTCGGCATCCGATACGCCCATGCCGTCGCGGGGACCGAGCGTCTCCCCGGCCACCTCGGCCGCGCCTTCGATCACGAAGACATAGGCCCCGTTGCCGTGAAAATTCATCCGGTACCGGGCCTCCCGCCCGGCGTCGAGATCGAGCGTATGAAACCATGCCGTCTGGTGAATCCATCCCACGTGTTCCCCGCCGCGGCCTTCGGGGGCCACGATCAGCCGGAACTCGTTGCGCTTCGCGGGTGCAAGTTCGATCTGGTTGTAACGGGGCGTATGGCCCTCGGCATCGGTGATGACCCAGATCTGGAGGAACTTCACCGGCTCCTCGCGGCTGGCGTTCATCTCGCTGTGCGTGATGCCCGTGCCGGCGCTCATCACCTGGATTTCGCCCGGTTCGAGCACCTGCATATGCCCCATGCTGTCGCCGTGCTTCAGGGCGCCCGAGAGGACGAGCGAAACAATCTCCATGTT
>VOFJ01002216.1_pt1 | contig 33250 bp, 48 predicted proteins | sample 5384081 | NCBI WGS metagenome assembly VOFJ01 (sample SAMN12384729, study PRJNA508395) | human gut metagenome | isolation source: healthy gut I | host: Homo sapiens | reverse complement strand
TGTTGTACTTCGTTCAGTTGCGTATTGCTGACAACACTCAATTCTTCCATTACGCATGAAATGGTGGATGGTGCGCTCTACCAGGACGAAGTAGATGCATTGAAGATACAGGGAGTGCCTTCCGTGTTTGCTGACGGCAAATTGCTCCATGTAGGCCGTGGCGAATTCGGCGAGCTGCTTGCAAAATTGGAAGAACAATATGGAATTGATGAAACCAAAGCGGTGGCTGAGGTGAAAGAATATGATGTGATTGTTGCCGGTGGAGGCCCTGCGGGAGTGTCGGCTGCTATCTATTCTGCCCGTAAAGGATTGCGTGTAGCTATTGTAGCCGAACGTGTCGGTGGGCAAGTGAAAGAGACTGTCGGCATCGAAAACCTAATCTCTGTTCCTGAAACAACGGGCAGCGAACTGGCAGATAACCTGAAAAACTCACTTGCTGCGTTATCCGGTCGATCTGTTGGAACATCGTAAGATAGAGAAAGTGGAAATACTGGGAAAGCAGAAACTGGTGACGACTTCTGTCGGTGAAAAGTTTCTGGCTCCTGCATTGATTATTGCGACCGGTGCAAGCTGGCGTAGGCTGAACGTTCCGGGAGAAGCGGAGTATATCGGTCGCGGTGTTGCTTTCTGTCCTCACTGTGACGGCCCGTTCTACAAAGGAAAGCACGTAGCGGTAGTTGGCGGAGGAAATTCCGGAATCGAGGCGGCTATCGACTTGGCAGGTATTTGTTCTAAAGTAACTGTCTTTGAATTTATGGATGAACTGAAAGCGGATAATGTACTTCAGGAACGCCTTAAAACATTACCGAACGTAGAAGTATTTGTCAGCTCACAAACTACCGAGGTGGTAGGAAACGGCGACAAACTGACTGCTTTGCGTATCAAAGACCGCAAAACGGAAGAAGAACGTCTGGTGGAACTTGACGGAGTGTTTGTACAAATCGGTCTTTCTGCCAATAGTAGCGCATTCCGCGAAGTGGTGGAAACCAATCGTCCGGGTGAAATTGTGATTGACGCACATTGTCGCACCAACGTGACCGGAATCTATGCAGCCGGAGATGTTTCCACCGTGCCTTATAAGCAAATCATTATCTCTATGGGAGAAGGGGCGAAAGCTGCACTTTCCGCCTTTGATGACAGAGTACGCGGCGTTATTTGATAGAACCGGAACTAAAAATAAAAGCTACAAAGGTATCGTTCATGCCTTTGTAGCTTTTATTTTTTTATTACCTTTGAGGCTCATTTAATTAACCCCCAATGAGAAACATGAAAAAGAATCTTTTATTCATTTTTGCCGCTCTATTTATTTTTTCGGCACAAGCTCAGAATACGTTGAAACTGATGAGCTACAATATCAAGAATGCAAACGGTATGGATAATGTATGTAATTTCCAGCGTATAGCGAATGTTATAAACAATACATCCCCGGATGTGGTGGCTATACAGGAAGTTGACAGCATGACAAACCGAAGCGGGCAGAAGTATGTGTTGGGCGAAATTGCCGAACGTACTCAAATGCATGGTTATTTTGCACCTGCAATAGACTATGACGGAGGAAAATATGGGATCGGACTGTTGACGAAACAAGTCCCGCTTCGTTTGCAGACCTTACCTTTGCCGGGAAGGGAAGAAGCGCGTACATTGATTCTGGCGGAATTTGCCGATTATATCTATTGCTGCACTCACATGTCGCTGACCGAAGAAGACCGTATGAAATCATTAGAGCTGGTGAAGGCTTTCACTTCCTCCTCTACCAAGCCTCTCTTTTTCTGGCCGGTGACATGAATGCTGAACCGGCATCCGGCTTTATCAAAAAACTGCAAAAGGATTTTCAGATACTCTCTAATCCGAAACAGCATACATTCCCTGCGCCTGATCCTAAAGAGACGATAGATTACATTGCTACGCTAAAGCAGAATGCGAAAGGATTTGCTGTGATATCTGCAAAAGTCATAAATGAACCGATGGCTTCCGATCATCGTCCTATATTGGTGGAACTCCGTACTGCCGAAAAGGCGGATAAGATATTCCGCATGAAACCTTACTTGCAGAATCCGGTAGGCAACGGTATTACAGTGATGTGGGAAACCACCGTTCCTGCTTATTGCTGGGTGGAATATGGAACGGACACTACCCAACTGAAACGTGCACGTACGATTGTCGACGGACAGGTGGTTTGCAATAACTACTTGCACAAAATACGTATAGACGGCCTGCAACCCGGTCAGAAATATTATTACCGTGTATGCTCACAAGAAATTCTGCTTTATCAGGCGTATAAAAGGTGTTCGGCAATACGGCGCAGTCGGCCTTCAGTGAGTTTACACTTCCGGCAACGGATACAGACTCTTTACTGCCGTTGTCTTTAATGACCTGCATCAGCATACGCAAACCTTCCGAGCTTTGTGTCAGCAAATCAAGAATGTCAATTATGACTTCGTTGTCTTCAATGGTGACTGTGTAGACGACCCGGTGGACCATAATCAAGCAACCAGTTTTATCAGTGAACTGACAGAAGGAGTGTGTGGCGACCGTATACCGACTTTCTTTTATGCGTGGCAACCATGAAATCCGCAATGCCTATTCTATCGGTTTGCGCGACCACTACGACTACGTAGGGGACAGGACTTACGGCTCTTTCAATTGGGGGATACCCGTATCGTTATGCTGGACTGTGGGGAAGACAAAACCGGATGACCATTGGGTGTATTACGGTTTGAATGATTTTACCCAGTTACGTAATGAACAAGTTGATTTCCTGAAAAAGGAGTTGTCTTCCAAAAGAATTCAAGAAAGCCGGGAAACGTGTCCTTATTCATCATATTCCTCTTTATGGAAATGACGGAAAGAACCTTTGTGCAAATCTGTGGACCAAACTATTGGAGAAAGCACCTTTTCAATATCAGTCTGAATGCACATACTCATAAATATGCTTATCATCCGAAAGGTGAGCTGGGCAACAATTATCCGGTTATTATCGGTGGCGGGTATAAAATGGATGGCGCTACGGTGATGATTCTGGAAAAGAAAAAAAAGACGAACTGAGAGTGAAAGTTCTGAACGCAAAAAGGAAAGATTTTACTGGATATTACCGTCTGAAAACGATTGGGAATAAAAATAAAGGCAGGCTGTCTCGATATAAAGAGGCAGCCTGCTTTGTTGAGTAACCGTAAAATGTTACCTCTCTATATGAATAATACCTGTATATCCTCCTCCTCTGCTCATATCTATGGGCAGTCTTTCGTTGTCCTTGATAACTTGTTCTATTATTTGGGAGTCTTTCGCCTGTTGCCCGGCATTTACTCCATCTATATGTGCTTTTATTTTCTTCGGTCCATTTCCTATGAATGATAAATCAATCTCAATATGCCGTGGGGTAGCTCCGTTGATTACTCCGATATACCATGTATCGTTATGCCGGCGTGCAAGAGCGATATATTCGCCCACTTCTCCCTCCAAAGGGACTGTCTCATCCCAGGTTGTAGGAATACTTTTTGATAAATTCAAAACTCCGGAGATTCTTGTCATATTTAGTAGGACTGTCCGAAATCATTTGCAACGGGCTTTCGTAGACTACATACATGGCTAACTGGTGGCTACGTGTGCCCTGACTCATCGGTTCATGTTGATTTTCATAGAATGTTTCCGGATGTGCGTTAAGCATAGCTCCGGGAGTATAGTCCATTGGGCCTACCCACATACGCAGATAAGGGATGATTACATCATGTGTAACCGTGGCTCTTTTTTTGCTCCATTTGTTATACTCCAGTCCTATTACTCCTTCGCGTGTCATCAGATTCGGGTATTTGCGTCTCATGCCCTCGTTGGGGTAAGAACCGTGAAAGTCTACTAATAATTTGTATTGAGTGGCTTTAATAGCTACTTGTTCGTAGAAGTTAACCATTTTGGCATCATTACGGTCCATAAAGTCTATTTTGACTCCCTTCACTCCCCATTTGCTGAATTGTGCAAAAGCCTCATCCATTTGTCGCATGATGTTTACCCATTTCGACCATAACTGGATACCTACTCCTTTTTTGTTGCATATTCACAGATACGCGGAATGTCAACATCGGGATTGAGGGTTAACAGATCGTTACGTGCCGACCAGCCTTCGTCGATCAGGACATATTCGATGTGATGTTTGGCTGCATAGTCTACCAGATAGAGATATGTATCGGTATTAATGCCACTTTTTGAAATTTATATGATAGATATTACGGTCATTCCACCAGTCCCATAATACTTTACCGGGTTTAACCCATGTATAGTCGGCGGCTTGTTCTTTCTCCTCGGAGAGTAAATATATAAGCTCGCTTTGTAATATGGAAGAAGCATTGTCGAAGGTACCGGTCACCCGCCATGGAAAGACCCGTTTCCCGCAGGTGGGAATAAGATAGTCTTTGCGTGTGGAGGCATAGATTTTATTATCCCCTTCGTATGGCACTTCCTTGTCCGGATAATTGGCAAAAATGCCATGGAAGGATTCTAGGGCGGGTTGTAAGTACATTCCCGGATAATTATAGAGATTGGCTTCTGCTAATAATACTTTGTATTTGTCTACTTCGACCATTACAGGCGCTACAGAGAAACTGTCTTTGGGTAATGCATTGATCGGCTTTACCGTATAATCCTGCTCAAACCAGTTTTGTAGCTGGTCGGTTAAAAGAGTGTACGAGGTATGATCCTGTCCGAAGCGGAAAGATACCGACTCTTTCTTTACAGGCTGTTTATTGTTTGCAGTACTTTACGAAACGATAGGCCACTCCGTCATTATAGATTCTGAATTCGATTTTATAGTCTTTGTAAATAAGCTCAACCTGGTTATAATTATCCACTGTCTCTTTATATTTACGCGGTACAATAAATTCCACTTTTTCCGAAACGCTTTTACGAGTTATCTTTCTACATTTGTCTGTTCCCCAAGTGTCGTTTCCGACTGTAAGTGAGAGCGGGCAAGTATCAAGAATCTTTGTTCCATTCCGGGATAAGCTGTAACTGACCTGATTGTCAGTCTCGATAGTTATCACATTTTTTCTTGTCCGGCGAACCGGCCTCAATTATTTTGGCAACTGTTATCGAAGGAAAACAGAAGGCTGCTGTTAGTAGGAAAAGAATATGGTTCATTTTCATAATTAGTTTCCTCCGGATAAAACGATGAATGATAATCCTGTGATGAACAGAATAAACATGATTCCTAAAAAGTCTGTCGGTTGATTTGGAACTACCGGTGAACTCTTTCCAGAATAAATACACCCCATAAGGCGGCAATCATAGGTGCTCCCCTGACCGAGAGCGTAGGAGATGGCAGCTCCCGCTTTTCCTGCGGCTATATAGCTTAAAAGCAGTTCCCAATCCCCATATACATCCTCCGAGGATACCTACCAGATGTGTGCTTGCTTTTCCTGCAAAATATTCTTTATAGCTTACAGGAGTTCCTACAAACGGGCGTTTCATAACAACTGTATTGAATAGGAAGTTGCTCAGGAAGATACCGATTGAGAATATAAAGAAAGCGGTGTATGGAGTAGCCATGCCCGGAGTCGGAGAGTCAAAATTGTTAAGGTCCATGGCAGCAGCCACAAAACGGTAGAAGAAAGACATAAGTATGCCGGCAATAGCCGCAAGAATAATCCCTTTCTTGCTATTATTATTTCCCTTTTTTTGTTGTCTGCCTGCCGCTATTCCATTGCAGATGATAGCGATAACAATCAAGATTACTCCAGTAAACAACCAGAACGGATCTCCTTTAGGAGTGCTGAAATAGTTGATGAACACACCTAGGACCAAGGCAAGTCCTACGCCCAACGGAAAAGCAACCGCCATTCCGGCTATGGAGACCGAAGCTGAAAGTAAGATGTTGGAAGCATTGAAAATAATTCCTCCGATCAAGGCACTGACTATGTATCTGGTATCTACTTGCCGGATATCTTCCAGAAAACCTCTCCCCGAATCTCCGAAACTTCCGAGTGTGAAAACGAGAAGTAAGGCAAATAATAAGATACCGATTGTATAATCCCAGTAATAAAGCTCATAACGCCAGTTCTTACTGGCCAGTTTTTGGGTGTTACCCCAGGAACCCCAACATATCATGGTTATGAAGCAAAAGATAATGGCTAGTGTATAACTATTGACTATAAACATGACTCTTTCTTTATTGGTTTATATTCTTTTCTTCTTTCCCTGTCACCTGGCGGACAATGGCACCTAATGTTCTCTGAATATTCTCATTTCCTTGAATCATAAGATATTGATGTTGTCCTTTGTCTGACGCATTAAATAGACTGTGTCCTGCACTGTCTATTGTAATCGTTCCTTTTTGTTGACAGTTCAAAATAATCCTTCTCCGGCTCTATGGCCTGTATGACAGAAGTCAAATCCCAAGTTTGCCTGTCGTATGGCATTTTGTCATATATCTGGTAAGATACACAAAGAGGATGTTTGTAAGCGTTCGGGAAATCATTCAAGATACTCTGATGCGGATACAACAATTTGTTGCCTAGTTCCCAGCCGCTTGCAATGACCGGAGTGGGCCATTCGCTGAATACGGTTTGTGCGGCATTTATATCCTGTACTAGATTCCATTCGGGGAAGTCGAACTCGTTCCCATAGAGTCCTCCCATTACGGACAACAGCTTCACTTTTTGGGCAACGAGTGATTTGCCGTCCAAAGGACTGTATTCGTCGGCTTCTGAGCGTAGCAGGCGTGAAAGGTTCGTTTCTGGTCCTACGGCAATAAATACCACGGAATTATCTGGTTGTGAAGCCAGTAATTTCCGTAATAACTTATATCCTTCCGGCAGATTGTCTTTTATGCTTCTTTGAGGATACAGTATCTTATTGCCTTCAATAATGGTATCCAAAGTCTGGCGGAGATAACCTCCGTCTTCGGGAGTAGCTCCGTTGTATGCATATCCCAATGGAATGTCTCCCCTCTCGTTGAGGCGGCAATATCCGTCAATATATTCAATTGAATAAGGGTTGGACTTGCTGATTGTGATACCTAGCAGATCTATTGTTCCGGCGTTCTCATAGTTGAATAGCATTTGCATAGCCAGCACGTCGTCAATGTCATTGCCGACATCCGTGTCGAATATCACGGGAACAGGAATCTTCGTTTCTGTAGGCTTGTTACAGGCGCTCAAGAAGCAGAACGAAAGGATTGCAACAGATGTGATATATTTATATATTTTCATGTTACTGATTATTTATCGGGTTGTTTGAATTGATATTTTAAAGACTTGTCAACTTCTTTGAATGTCGAAGAATAAATCTGGATTCAGACGGGTATCGGCAACTGATTCACCAATACCGATATAGCCCATTGGATGATAACCGCCTTCGAAATAATTCTCATTGGCAAATCGGAGCGAAGGTTGCATACCGGCCGGATCGAGCACCGTTAAAGCCAGGATATATTTTCCCTTGGCAATGGGGGGCGTCAATAGAAATATTCTTTCGGATGTGATAAGTTGGCGGAGCTATTTGGTATTTATGTTCATCTACAGACCAATTATCTCCCGGCATCCATTCGGAGATGTTTACTTCCTCCAATATTTTTTCCCCACACTTTTTGATGACTTTCAGGGTCTAGTAAAGCTACTTCTACCGGCCAGTTATAATAGAATGGAGACGATCCGCTGTTGACAACTTTGAAAGAAATAGGGAATTGTGCTCCCACCTTAATTTCTTTCGGGTAAGAGAATTCATTGATAATGAACCGGTACCCCATGGCTTTTTGCAGTATCTCTGCATTTTTCCGGAACTCCGGTTCGTTGAAGTCTGCCCAGGTGATTCCGCCTAGATGATTGCAGTGCAGGTTCCGGATCTGTTCCATGACATATTCCCGGGTATCCTTATCTGCCACCACTTCTTCAAAAAGATTTGAACCGGGCTAAATCTCCCCAGTTCCAAGTAATTTCTCCACCTATCGGCTGGGTTTTCCAACGATCACCCAGCTTCTTCATTTCCTCATAACCTCTTACAATCTCTTGAGGTTGAGACCATGAATCCCAATAAATTCCGAATTCATAATCTTTAAATTCATAGGCGTAGCGAACCATTACTTTCTTGTTTTTGAATGCTTTGGCAAAGGCATCTCCCAGGATCTTTTCCATGCCCGGAATCCATGTCCGGTTAGCTACGTGTTCCGGTTCGTCGTGCGGAGCCCAGTAAGTTGAGAGATCCGGATCATGGTGTTCTCCCCCATTCGCCGATGATCCCCATTTCTACATACGCTACCCGTGGATCGTTATCCCATGCCTGTCCGAGTTTCTCTACCAGTTTTTACGCGCTCAGGAAAAGAAGGATCAAAGTACCCCCCGCTAATAGGGGTATTTTTGTTTTTTCTTCTACATAGGCGCCCACGGAGTTCGGTTTCTGTTTATAAGGACCTTTTTCCGGATCTATTCCTTTAGGCCAGTGCCAACCGGTCAAGTCGTCCGGATTAGTGGGGTCTTTAGGTTTTCCGCCATGCCAGGGCTCCAGCCATACAAGAAAAACCCGGGGAATTACCTTGACATTTATGTCTTCCACGCCTTTCCATCGATGATTGCTGTAAGCGATAATCTTGTCTACCCCGTCATTGGCGTCATCCTCGATCATATTCCACTGCATATATTCTTTTGTCAGTGAACCGTAAGGGTAGGGATATTCTTCCCTGACCCGGTCGATACCGGGAGCGAAGAATTCCCTGAAGCCTTTCATCGGATTCCTGAATGCATTCGGATACTCCTGGTAAGAAACCGTGACGGTTTGTTCACTACAAGCAGATAACGTTCCGAATGCCATTAGGAGTAATATGTTTCTGATGCTTGATTTCATTAAGCTTATTGGTTATTGGATTTTTATATTTCAGGGGTTTTATCCTGCCTCATGTCATTAAAACTGCTGACCGGTATCTCAAAATAGATAGGCTCGGTATTGACGCCGATATGTCCCATTGGGTGACGTCCTCCTTCAAAAGTAGTTCTGAACGGCGAATCTCAGTGAAGGAAGCATACCGGCCGGATCTAGCACAGCAATAGAGATGATGTAATCTCCCGTATCCAGTTTCTTGTCTAAAGTCAGTTCTTCTTCAACATGGTTCGGAGTAGCCGGTTGGGTATAAACTTTGGTTGAGTTGTTCCAGTTATCTCCCGGCATCCATTGGGATATCTTGGGAGTCTTCAGTGTTTTGCTCCATACAACTTCCTTGGTTTGGGAATTTAGCAGGGATATTTCTACCGGCCAGTCATAATAGAAGGGTGCGACGAGCCTGTGTTGGTTACGTCAAATGATATTTTGAACGGCTCATCCGGCTTGATACTTGTTGGGTAACTGAAATTGATAAAACAAAACGGTACCCCATTGTCTTTTGCAATAATTCAGCGTTTGGCTCAAAAGACGGGTCGTTAAAGTTAGCCCAGGTGATGCCTCCCAAGTGGTTGCAATGCAAATCACGTATTTGCTGGATGACCAGGTCTCTTGTCTTTTTCATCTGCCACCACTTCTTCAAAAGATTTGAATTTATAGAGGCTTCCCCAGTTCCAGGTTATTTCTCCACCTATCGGTTGAGTTTTCCAGCGGTCGCCGAGCTTTTTCATTTCCTCGTAGCCACGCACCTTTTCTTCATCAATAGCCCATGAATCCCAATAGATTCCGAATTCATAATCTTTAAACTCGTACGCATAGCGAACCATTACTTTCTTTGTTTTTGAAGGCAGCGGTAAATGCATCTCCCAACACCTTTTCAATGCCCGGTAACCAGGTGTACGGTTCTCTACATGATTGGGTTGGTCGTGAGGAGCCCATACTGTGGTGATGTCCGGGTCATGATGTTCCCCGAATTCGCCGATAATCCCCATTTCCACATACGCTACCCGCGGATCGTTGTCCCATGCTTGTCCAGCCTTCTCTACCAGTTTTTTCACTCTTTTCCTGAAAAGTAGGGTGGCAATAGCCCCAATAATAGGAGCGTTAAGATCGTCTTCATCGTATGTCTCTCCCGGAATGTCGCTTGGCCAATGCCAACCGTTCAGGTCGTCCGGGTTGTCTGTATGAGTGTTCTTGGCATATCCTCCGTGCCAGGGTTCCATCCATACGATATAGATACGTGGGATAACCTTGACATTGATATCTTCTACTCCCTGCCACCTGTGGTTACTGTAAGCTATAATCTTGTCGACACCGTCGCTTTCATTGTTTTCCAGCATATTCCATTGCATATATTCTTTAATGATGGAGCCGTAAGGATACGGATATTCGTCTCTTTACCTTGTCATAGCCCGGGCCGAAGAATTCACGTAAACCTTTCATCGGATTTCGTATCGCATAAAGATATTCTGCCGGATTGACCGTAACTCTTCCGTCTTTGACTTCTATAGTTCCTCCCCCTTCGATAGGAGGGAGTATGCCATGGTCTTCTTCTTTACATGAATAAAAGAAGATACTCATCAATAGTCCTGTGATAAAAATAAATTTTTTTCATGTGCTAAATGATTTATGTTAATATCCTTCGTTGTTTTCTGTGATAGCGTCATTGGCATCGACGGCTGCCTGTGGAATTGGGTATAGAACATGATAAGGCTGGATGGTGACTCCGGCATGGTCTTTCATATATTCGCCCAGTTTGCCGAAGCGGATTAAATCCCAGCGGCGCAGGTGTTCACAACATAATTCATGTAATCTTTCTTCCAGTACGACTTCGGCAAATTGTTCTTTATTTAGATTATCGGCTGCTGTTATGGAAGTCAGTCCTGCCCTGCCTCGTACTTCATTTAAGGCATCATACTTATCATTACTTGTGTCATCAATGCTGTTCAGCGCTTCCGCTTTCATCAAAAGCACGTCTGCATAACGAATCATTGTAAAATTCAGATTATCATCTTCAATCACATTACCTGTTTCTGCGTCCCAGAATTTGCCGGAAGAAGGAGGTGTCTGGGTGACGCCTGCATATTCTGTGATGAAGAATGCTTTTTTACGTTTATCGTTGTTATCATAAGAATCGTATAAATATTGTGTCGGACCAAATCCGCCCCAGCCGCCAAAGTTGGTCGGTCCGCCTACATTACGAGGTCCCCAATAAGAATGCTGGATACTTCCTCCAGTCCCCATGAACCGGAATGCTTGAATTGAATTTCAAATATATTCTCATATTCCTGATTCTTGTTTTTAGGATCGAATATATCCTTTAGATTATCGTACAATTTGAATTTGCCTTCGAGCATCCGGCAGTATTTTTAATGCTTCTTCCGGTTTTCCCCACTGAAGGTAAATGCGTGCCAGCAAAGCTTGGGCAGCGTATGAAGTGGCTCTTCCTTTATCTTGGGCATTCGGCCAGGAGGTAGGGAGGCCGAGAGCTGCTTCCATATCCTGCGTAATCAGTGTGTAAACTTCGTCAACCGTAGCGCGCGGTCTCATGATTTCACTTCTGTCAATGGATGATTTTGTCCATAAGGGAACTCCACCGTACATTCTTACTAAGTCGAAATAGTAGATCGCTCTTAAAAAACGAGCTTGCATAATCATGGAACTATGAAGATCCGCACTGACTGCATCCGAAGGCATATCAATAACTGCATTGCAACGTTTGATACCTTCGTAACAGAGCCGATAGTGATTGTCCAGGAATTCGTGTGAAGCGGAAAAAGTATAGTAATGCAATTGGGAATAAGCCGCCCAACCCATATCAAACGGAATTACTTCATCTGTTCCGAATTCAGTAAGGGTAATGGTATATTTCCCGACAAAGACTTCCTGAGAGCGTGCCATAAGCGGCATAAAGAGTTTGCTGCCAGTCTTCCGGTTTTTCATAAGCATTTTCCGGTGTTAGTACACTTTGGGGTGTCAAGTCAAGAAAGTTGTCGCAACTACATAATGTCAGGCAACTGAAAGCTAATATTGATAAATATTTTTTCATAATGTTTCTGTTTTTAGAAGTTAAGAGAAATACCACCGATAAAGCTACGGGCGTTCGGATAAGGATTGGTATTGTCGCTGGACTCTACATCAAATCCCGTAAATTCCGTAGCTGTGAATAGGTTTTGTACAGAGAAATAAACTCTGATATTTGAGGCTTTGATATTTCTGATGACGTTTTTCGGCAAGCTATAACCAATTTCCAGATTACGGAGGCGGAGATAGTCACCTTTTTGGAGATTGGCATCGGTACCATCTCCGTTGGCATAAGCACTACCAACTCTCGGAGCCGGATATTTGTTGTTCGGTCTGTCTTGTCTCCAATAATATTTGTAATAGTTTTCACTCATGTTTCCCCATACATTGAAAGAATTGAGGTAACGGTTCAGTGAATTGTTGATTTTATGTCCTCCTGCAAAAGTAAAGAACGCGGTAAGGTCAATACCTTTATATGAGAATGTATTCGTAAAGACTACCATAATATTTGGGAGTGGAAACTCCGCAGAAATCACGGTCTTCTCCGTTGATGACATAGTCTTTCTTGGCATCCAGAATCTTGCGGTCACCGGGTTGGGCATTGTACTTGGCAGCTTCGGCAGCTTCATTGGTTTGCCAGATACCTTCGGTTTCAATAAGTAGAACTGTCCGATAGGACGTCCCACAAACAATGTTTTATTGACATCTTGTTTGCCGTCATAAAGTTCTTTTGATCTTATTGTTATTATAAGAAATCATGAAGGCAGTTGTCCATAAGAAGTCTTTGGTACTGATGTTGACCGTGTTCAGCGTAAATTCAATACCTTTGTTATCAATTTTGCCGATATTGGTAAGTGAAGTTCCGAAGCCGGATTCCAACGGAAGGGGTACTTCCCATAGCAGGTCAGTCGTACGCTTATAGTAGGCCTCGATCGTACCGGCTATCCGATTGTTGAATAACCCGAAGTCAATACCCAAGTCTAGTTGGTTGGCTTTTTCCCAAGTCAGTTCCGGGTTCGAAATAGAGGTTTGTACGGAGCCGGTTACCAGGTTATTACCTAAAATGTAATTAGCGGCAGCTCCTCCGAGGGCGATTGTCGGGGCATAAGCAAAATCTCCGATATTCTGGTTACCCAGTTTGCCGGCGCTGATTCTTAACTTCAGGTTGCTGATGACCGGAGCGTTTTCTTTGATGAAACTTTCTTCAGAAGCACGCCATGCAAGAGCCAGTGACGGAAAGAATCCCCATCGGTGTCCCGGAGCAAAACGGAAGAACCGTCGCCGCGCATCGTCAATGTTGCCAAATAGCGGTTGCTGAAATTATAATTGAATCGTCCGTAGAAAGACACCAGAGAAGATGGGACGTGCATACGAAGAGTTCGGTCCATGTTCTTCCGCTCCTTGCAAATTGTAATACTTGAGAATAGATGATAACTTTTTGGAGTCGGCGGTTACTTCTTCATAATCTGTTCTGGAAGCGGAGAAACCTGCCATTGCAGAAAGTTGATGTTCTTTATTGATGTCAAATGAATAAGTGGCAGTGTTCTCTGTTTGCCAATATCTTTTCTTGTTCGACATCACATTAGCATGGCCACCAGCCGTATAATGCTGTCCCATACGGCCGTCTTCGTAAGTATTTACTTTATAAAGACAAGTTCTCCGCCGTTATCGGAACGTAATTTCAAGTTCTTTATCGGTTCTATCTCGATGTAGGCGGAACCTACGAATCTGGACTTGAGTGTAGCTTTGTCAAGCAGGTCAACAATAGCCACCGGATTTGCTCTCGTGTTGAGGAAACCATCGAAGTATTCTCCGTCTTCGGTATAGATAGGAGCTGTCGGTTGTGAACTAATGGCACTGAACATAATAGTTCCGTATCCCGAGTCGGCTTCTTCATTGATATTCATGAGCTTTGACTCAATGACATTGAAACGTACACCGTATCTCAGCCACTTGTTTAGTTTGGCATCCATATTATATCGGACGGTCAGCTTATTGAAAGACGAGTTTTTGATCGTACCTTTCTGATCATACCAGTCTACTCCTAAAAAGTGTTGTATATCGTTCTTCCCTCCGGAAATCGAGAAGTTATAGTTTTGGTATTGCCCGTTTTGGGTCACTGCGTCCTGCCAGTCGGTCGATTCACCACGGCTTAGCAAGCGTAGTTCTTCTGATGTCCATTTGTAGTTAGGCTGGGCAATGGATACTAATTCATAGTATTGCTGTGCGTTCATCAAATCTTGCTTGTTCAACATTCGTTGCGTACCGAAAGAGGCATTCAGGGAGATTTTGGCTTTTCCGCTTGTACCCTTCTTGGTAGTCACGAGTACTACGCCATTAGAACCTCTCGAGCCATAGATAGATGCGGAAGAAGCGTCTTTTAATATTTCGATAGATTCAATATCACCGGAAGATAAATCCTGCAAACCTCCTTGTACGGGAATACCGTCGACGATGTATAACGGCTCGCTGCCGGCTCGGAGCGAACCTACTCCACGAATAACGACAGAAGCATCTCCACCCGGTTTTACGGAGCCGGTAGTGACTTGCACGCCGGCGGCAAGTCCTTGCAGGGCAGTTGTCACTGTTCCTACTTTGGAGTTAGTAAGATTTTCTGATTTGATAGAGGCAACGGCACCCGTTAAATCGCTCTTTTGGCAATACCATACCCGATTGCCACTACTTCGTCCAGATTAATGGCGTCTGCTGCCATTTGTATATTAATGACATTTTGCTTTCCTACGGTAACAGATTGTTTTACCATACCCACGAAAGTAAACTCCAGAACATTTCCTCTTTGGGCCCTGATGCTGTAGTTGCCGTTTGCATCACTTACTGTTCCTGTTTGAGTACCTTTTATGGTTATAAGATACACCTGGCAATGTTTCATTACTCGTGTCGGTAACGGTTCCTCTAATGTTGATTGTCTGTGCATGTAATACACTGGCAAAAAAAAAGATGGCTATAAATAATATAATGTGTTTTTTTCATGACGCTTATTTTATAGGATTGTTAGTTAATAGGCCCGGATAGGAAGAACACCAATTTTTCCAACCGCTTTTTGAGCAGATTTCAGAAACGATATTAGTCTCTTCGTAGAAGTTCACATAATAGGCAGACCAGCCGGCTTCCCCGTCGCCTTCACTTGAAGTCCAGTAATTGTTTGCCGGAATATTGACTCCTTTCTCAGCTAATAAACTTTTAACTTTGAATACTTCGATCAGTTCTTCTCTGGAAGGGAGGAACCAGTCGGCATATACGGCATTTCCTTCAGTGACACTGTTGTTCAGACAAAGTTGGGCGGCAATTTTGACTCCTTGCCACTCGGGCCAGTTGTTCGCACTCTGCAATGCATTAAACTTTTTGACTATATTTTGAGTGTTTGTATAGCCGCTTCCCATGTTTTGACTCGTTCCGGCCCGCGTCCGACGGATTTACCTCCGGACCGAATTGTTCTGTTCCCGTACCGATGTTACTCATGTTTACGATATATCCGTGTGCCTTTGCAGCGTCCACCCAGAATACAACACCTCCTCCGAGTTTGTCGCCAACATTCGTTTCGATAGTGATTGTTCCAAGATTACTTTTCCGTTCTCCCCTGATAATCATAATAGAGTTTACCCCGTATAATCCTTCCGGAAGTGTAAATTCTACTCCTTCTTCATTAAGAGTTAATGGCAGATTGTATTCGACGCCTGTCGGGTAGAAAGAAGCATATAATACGGCGACGTCCCCTGCTTCAAATCCTTTTCCCTGAATCTCGACTTTGCTCTTGGGCTGTACATTACCTGAAGGGAGAACGATATCAATGATCGGAACAACGAAAGGCACTTTGAAAGTTCCGTTTAAAACGGTCTGTTTCCCCTGCTCTTTCAATTGTTACGGTATACTCGCCGCCTGCTTCTACCGGGACGATAAACTTCAGGTAACTGTCTGTAATCTCCGTGACTTCTACCTTTTCTTTCTGGTTGTCAGCGTTACTTAAATAGACTATATCTTCTTTTGCAAAACCGAGTCCGTTGATTTGCGCAACCTGACTGGGGATGATGTCATTTTCCGAAGGAAATTTTATTTCCTTTAGAATGGGGGGCTATGGGAGTAGCGGTGTGTTCGTCGTCGCTATTACAACTATAAAAGCTGCATACTATCAAGCCCGATAAAATAGGGATGAGTAGTCGTTTCAAATAGGTTTTCATGGTTCATTAAATTTAAAAGTTGAACGATAAGGCTAATTCTTTTTTTCAAGCATGAAGTGCTTCACTTCATCGAGAGTGGGAATAGACGGTTGTGCACCCGAGCGTGTGACTGCAATGGCTGCCGCAGTGTTGGCAAAGTTGAGTGCTTCCCGGTCTATTTCTTTTTTTGCACAAACGACCGCCAATGCGCCGCAAAAAGTGTCACCTGCGGCGATTGTGTCGATCGCATTTACTTTACAACCGGGAAGTTGGATGGTTTCTTTAGCATTTTTCATGTATGCACCTTGGCTTCCCAGTGTGATTACCACATTGCTTGTACCCGCTTTAAGCAATGTTTCGGCTATTTCCTCAAGATTATTATCTGTATAATCTATCCCTGAGATGAATGAAGCTTCCAGCTCATTGACGACTAGTATATCAATGGCTTTCATCAGCTCCTCATCGATCAGACAGGCGGGTGCGGGATTGAACAATACCTTTTTACCTTTTTTTTTTGCTGATAGAGCTATTTTTTTTTTATTGTTTCGTAAGGAATCTCAGCCTGCATGACGATGATGTCGGCTTCGTCAATTACTTTTGAGAAATGGGTGATTGAACCGGGTAATAAAGAATAGTTAGCTCCGGGAGCTACTGCAATGCAGTTCTCACCACTGTCAGCCACAAAAATAAGTGCGGTTCCTGTGGGATGATTGACATCATCAATAATGTAATCGGTGGTGATACCTTCTTTCTTAAAGTGATTTTTTAAAATATCCGCATACATATCATTCCCCAAAAGAGGTGACAAACGTCACAAAGCCGCCAAGCCTGGCTGCCGCCACAGCCTGGTTGGCTCCTTTGCCTCCGAGGGACTGCATGAAATTTGCATCTCCGACTGTTTCGCCGGGTGCCGGGAGATGGCTGACTTGTGCAACCATATCTATGTTTGAACTTCCAATAACTACAATTTTCATTTTTATCAGATTTATGTGATAGACCTAGGCTTTTTCTTTATTCTATAAGTTGACTTCCCTTTTGTATGGAATAGCACTCTGGGCACCGATGCGTGTGACGGCAATGGCGGCCGCTGCATTTGCGAATTTTACGGATTCGGCCAACGAATGTCCTTGGGATAGATACACACTGAATGCTCCGCAGAAGACATCTCCTGCTCCGGTTGTGTCGATCGTCTCTACTTCTTTTGCAGGAATCATGGTATATTCGTCCTTTTCTTTCACGTAGGCTCCGTCTTTTCCCAAAGTAATGACAACATTTTCTATACCTTTCTCTCCGATAGCTTTAGCTGCCCGGTGCGCACTCTCAACATCCATTACTTTTTATTCCTGATAGCATTTCTGCTTCTATACGATTAGGCAATATAGTATGTACATTATTTAAAAAAGGAGTTGCTCAACGTAGAGGCAGGCGCTGGATTGAGTATTACTTTCTTACCGTATCGGTTGGCAATAGTAGCCGCGTACTCTACTGTATCTATCGGAACTTCAAGCTGCATGAGTATAATATCGGCTTCCTTGATTTTTTCTTCCGCTTTATTGATATCTTCTGTTGAAAGCGAACGGCTGGCACCCGGTGCTACAATAATACTGTTTTCACCAAACGAATCGACAGAAATAAGAGCTACTCTGACGGGCTTTTCTGATCGGTGAATATAAATTCAGTATTGATTTTTCTCAGATCTGTATATTTCTAAAGCTTGCAGCCCGAATAGATCGTAACCAATTTTGGAGATAAATGTGACTTCCGCTCCCAACCGGGCCGCTGCGATTGCCTGATTGGCTCCTTTTTCCTCCGGGGTTCATATAGAAAGTTCCACCTAGAATGGTTTCTCCGGGGACAGGTAGTCTGTTGGCTTTCACAACCATATCGGTATTACAGCTTCCGATAACTACGATTTTGGGTCGATTGCTAGATATAGTTTCCATAATATTAATAATTAAGATGATGCAAATAAAAGGAATAATAACGCGTCGTTTTTTACATTAATATTCCATTTATATAATTTCAAATTATATATTTAGGATGAAATATCCTGTTTAAAAAATAATTTATGGATTGTATTGTTGTGCGGAATTATATAATTACAAACGGATAAAGTGAAAATAAGGAGAGCGTTTTAGTGTTGTGAGTTTAGATGATCTGCTTTTTTCTTTTTAGATTTCTTTAGCATTTGTGTGCCGTTTAAGAACATCAGACAGTTTTTCTTTTCGTATTTTTGATTCTATCCATGCGGTAAAATCGAAAATGCGTAATAGCTGATTTTCGTATTTATTATTGTATAATTCATGAATTTCGGGATATAACTTTTCCCAGAAATCTTCCCGGTCTTTTTCTTAGAATAGGCAGATTACTTTTATTTAAGAACCATAAAACCGTATGCTCTGTTTTGAAAGTCTGCTCTTTGGGAGAAGACAGGCTGCGGGTAATAGAACGGGATTCGTGTCGTATCAATTCAAATTCTTGTGTCTCATAGTAAGCTATAAGACGAACCAGACGAATGGTTCTCATTAATGGCAGGTATTTGATATTATGATCTATAATGGCATTACTGATATATTTTTTTTGCGGCCTTGTAATTTTGGTTTCCGATGTGTATGAGGGTCGTGTAAAGTAATAGCTCGCTTTTACGAATCGGACTTAACCATGCTTCTTTATCATAAAGTGTTTCCCCTGATAACGGCTCATGAGTTCTGTACATTCAGCAAAGTTCCCTTTGTCGAGGTAAGGAAATAGCTCATATTGGAAAAGCAGGCAAGTTGCATTTACCTTAAATTCCAATGAAGAATCCTCTGCGATTAACTTTCTTAATTTCTCCAGGAAATAGGGTATCTCATTATAATTTCCAACCGACCGCAGACTACCGAGTACTCCTTCAAGTACAGATAAATAGTAAATGGGGGATTCGACCAGAATTGCTGATTCTGTTCAAATAATGAGTTAAGCTCTTTGTATGAATTTAGGGGCAGCTCGGTAATCTCCCGCCCCCATTAGATAGTTTGCTTGAAAGAGTTTATGGTTTCGTGTCAATTCAAAGTTTCCTTCCGCGTCTGAAGAAGCGGCTATATATAGCTCGTTGACCATAAGGTCGTTCATATCTTGTTTTTTTGCTTCGCAGTTCGTATGGAGCCGATATGAGAGAGGCGGTATTTTAGTAAATTGTGCAGAGAAGATTGCTCCGTTATTTTTCGGATTTTCTTTAAAGATTCATTTTGGATAAAATGTTTATGAAAAAGTTCTTGTTCTGTCATGTTGGGGAAATTCAGCCGTAGCAGATATTCCAGTTCCTGTTTTTGGGCAATTGTCAGTATCTCATTGTTTTCGTAGAATTGAGCTTGCTCAATTGTGTTGATAGAATCTCGAAACATTCTTCGAACAGAGAGCGCTCATACAACATACGGGCTTTGCATAGATCATTCAGCAGATCATAATAGATGTCTTTCTTTCTTCCTTAATGTGAGCAGCGTGTCTACCAGTTTCTCATATAAATATTGAATGGATACTTCGAAGGAGCCTCTCGGCCTGCGCTTATAAAATTCTTCTTTCACTGTATTTCCGTTGGGTTGTTTACTCTTCGTGATAATGTCGTAAATCACAAGATAGTCCTTCTCCTCCTTGTCTTTAACGACCTGCAAGGAGAAGTGTTTCTTTTCTGATTTTGATAAAGAGTATATATTAGGGAGATAACGGAATCGACTCTTTTCATGAAAGTCCTTTCAATTAGTATTAGATTGCAATATTCGGGAATTTCTGTGAAAAAAGCAAGTTATTCAAGAAATTAACACATCCGGTTTAAACGAGCTCAGACCGGATGTGTCTCTAAATATTAATGAGTTCTTTGCAACATTAACTATACTCTATCATTCAAAGAACTTTAGTTCTTCGAATGATAAACTTCGGTTCTTCGAATAAAATTATGCATTCAAAGTTATTAATATTTTTTTAAAAGGTGTTATTTTGTACATTTAATGAGAAAATATTATTTTCTTTCCATGTTTTTACGGGAAAAACTATACCTTCGAAGCACATTTATTTAATATTAAAGAAGAAATGTTGGATTTAAAACAGCTCACAGGCGATGTATGCCGTATCGCAACCGAAGCCGGGCATTTTTTGAAAGAAGAGCGGAAGAATTTCCGTCGTGAGAGTGTGGTGGAGAAACATGCACACGATTATGTGTCTTATGTAGATAAAGAATCGGAGGTACGGATAGTTAAGGCTCTTTCCGCTTTGTTACCCGAAGCTGGCTTTATAACGGAGGAAGGCTCTGCCACTTATCAGGATGAACCTTATTGCTGGGTTATTGATCCGCTGGACGGAACAACGAATTATATTCACGATGAGGCTCCTTACTGTGTATGTATTGCTTTTGCGTAGTCGCACCGAACTGCTCTTTTGGGTGTTGTCTATGAAGTTTGCCGGGACGAATGTTTCTGTGCATGGAGAGGGGGAAGGGCCTTTATGAACGGGGAAGAAATACACGTTTCAGGTGTTCGGGATATAAAAGATGCATTTGTCTTTGCTGAGTTGCCATATAATGCCCAACAATACAAACAGACAGCTCTCCACTTGATAGATAAACTTTACGGAGTAGTGGGCGGCATTCGTATGAATGGCTCTGCCGCTGCCGCGATTTGTTATGTTGCTATGGGGCGTTTTGATGCGTGGGCGGAAGCTTTTCTCGGAAAATGGGATTATTCGGCAGCGGCTTTGATTGTGCAGGAAGCCGGTGGGCGGGTTACCGATTTTTGCGGTAACGGACACTTCATGGACGGCCATCATATTATAGCGACTAACGGATATTTGCATTCTGTATATCAACAGCTTATTGCAGAAGTCCCTCCATTGGATATGTGACGATATTGTAGCCTTCAATTCTCTATGATTATGAAACACACATTTCTTGTTAAAGAATGGTTTGGGGCTTTTCTTTCCCTCTTATTCCCTCGTTGTTGCGTTGTCTGCGGCAGGCCATTGGCAAAAAGGGGAAGAATGTATTTGTGCTGTGTGCAATATGGATTTACCACGTACCGATTATCATCTTCGAAGAGATAATCCGGTTGAGTTACTATTCTGGGGAAAGTTTCCTTTGGAACGGGCTACGTCTTTTTTCTACTATCGGAAAGGGAGTGATTTTCGACGGATACTACATTTGCTTAAATATGGAGGGCAGAAAGAGATAGGAGCCATCATGGGGCGATACATGGCTGCGGAATTGATAGAGTCCGGTTTCTTTCAGGGAATCGATGTGATAATTCCGATTCCGCTGCATGAGACGAAACAACGCATCCGTGGCTATAATCAGAGTGAATGGATAGCGCGGGGAATTGCTGCCGTGACTGGAATCCCCGTCGATACGGAAGCTGTTGTACGTCGGAAATATACGGAAACGCAAACGCGTAAATCTATTTTTGAACGTTGGGAGAATGTGGAGGGAATCTTCGAATTGCATCATGCTGAATCCTTGATTGGAAAACACGTGCTAATAGTGGATGATGTGTTGACAACGGGAGCAACTACCGTAGCATGTGCTTCCCGGATCATGGAAGTAGAGGGTATACGGATAAGTGTGCTGACATTAGCGGTAGCAGATTAAGTGTATTCTCTTTAGTAGTACCGGATAATCGAAAAAATAGGGGGATATTCCTTTGGTGGAGTTTGAGGATGTTTTATCCTGAAGATTGTATCTACATATTTGGAAGAAATGAAAAATGTTATCTTATATTACTTCGTAAACGGATACGCTTTTCGATGCTCTTCTATTCTATAATGCAGTTTTCTCTATTTTTACAACCAGCTATTCCGCTATTAATAAACTTGATTTCTGTTTATAATAAACTTATTGATAGTTTATTATAAACGGTATCCGAGTTTATTAAAAACTATTTTTCCCGTTTTTCGAAAATGGATTAAATATTTTAAGTAAAAATATAAACAAAATAGGACAATAATCGTTAGACTATTGCCCTATATCATATCTATCCTGATACTAAAATATATCAGTCGGAATGTTGTTTATGTATCTATTTTTCTTATATTTATCATGCTGTTTATCACTTTTATTTCTTCAAAGATACAAAATAAAAAGTCGTTTGTCAAGTGTTTCAGAAGAAAAGCTGATTATTCATGCACGGCTGAGATAATAAGGGGCTATCAGTAAGCTTCACTAACTTCTTACCCATAGACTTGTCGTTTAGTTAGGTTTCAACAAACTTACTCTATTTTCATGTGGTATCCAATTTTGTTCAGTTAATGAAACAAAATACAGGGTATTGGCTTATCTAAAGGGCTTGATTCTTCGCATAAAAATACTAATTCATGCATGAAATAAGAAAATCTTATTTTTTCTTCTATGCTTTTTGCGGGAAAAACTATAACTTCGGAGCGCTTTTGATAACCCGTGGAATTGTTGTTGTGACAGGAATTCCTTATAGATACTCAAGAAAAGATAGAAAAACGCATGAGAAAAATTGTAGTTTTATTTGTTGTGGCATTTTGCCTGCTCTCCACAGGAATGAGAGCTCAACACACATTTGTACATAAACAATCATCGACCTACGAATGGCCGGAAGACTCTCTCGTATTGAAGAAACTGGACCAGTGGCGTGATTTGAAGTTCGGTGTTATTTTTCACTGGGGACTTTATGCCGTGCCTGGTATTGTTGAATCGTGGGCTCTGTGTTCCGAAGACGTGGACTGGATCAGTCGTTACGGTCACAATAACTATCAAGAGTTTAAGGATTGGTATTGGAACGGATTGAGTAAGCAGTTCAATCCGACTGAATTCGAACCTGCCCAATGGGCGGAAGTGACGAAACAAGCCGGTATGAAATACATGATTTTTACGACTAAACATCATGACGGCTTTTGTATGTTCGATAGTCAATACACGGATTTTTCCATATCCCGGTGTGCTTTTTAAGGAGCATCCGAAAGCGGATGTTGCCAAGTATGTATTCGAAGCCTTCAGAAAGGAAGGGTTTATGACAGGCGCTTATTTTTCAAAACCGGACTGGCATAATCAGGACTATTGGTGGGATTATTTCGCTACACCTAATCGGAATGTGAATTACAAGATAGAACGTCATCCTGAGAAATGGGAAGCTTTTAAAACATATACACATAACCAGATTGGTGAACTGATGAGCAATTATGGAACGATTGATATCCTATGGTTGGATGGCGGGTGGGTTTCTCCTCGTAACAATCAGGATATCGATATGCCGCAGATTGCTGCTATGGCGCGTGCAAAACAACCCGGCCTTTTGGTGGTAGACCGCACTATTCATGGTAAATATGAGAACTATCAGACACCGGAACAAAAAAAATTCCTGAGCATCAGCTTCCCTATCCATGGGAAAGTTGTGTGACGTTGACTACGGATTGGGGCTGGGTAAAGAATCCGGTTTATAAAACACCTAACCGGATTATCTCCATTCTGATGGAAGTGGTTGCCAAAGGCGGAAATTTACTTCTTGAGTAGGACCTACTGCCGAAGGCCTTATCGAACAACCTACTGTAAAACGTTTGCAGGAGATTGGACGCTGGATGCAGAAAAATGGGAAGGCTATTTACCATACCCGGATCACCCCCAATTACCATTGTGGGAATGTTTGGTTCACTGCCGATAAGAATGGCAGAACCCTTTATGCGTTATACGCTTTGCCTGGAAGGAGAAACGCTGCCTGCTGTCATTGAGTGGGAGGGGAATGTTCCTGAGCGTGGTACAAGTGTCAGACTGTTGTCCACAGGACAACGTATGAAATGGATAGAAAGAGATGGGAAAGTGGCAGTGACATTACCTGCTAAATTGGCAGGTAGCACCGAGCCTATTGCTCTTCAGTTCGATACTTCTTTGCCGAAACAAAACAAGAAGTGATAATAAAAAAGCCACCCATTTAGGTGGCTTCTTTTTTGCTCTTCCTCTTGGACTTGAACCAAGGACCCTCTGATTAACAGTCAGATGCTCTAACCGACTGAGCTAAGGAAGAATGTTTGCAACTAAGATTTCTAACTTTGCTCTTCCTCTTGGACTTGAACCAAGGACCCTCTGATTAACAGTCAGATGCTCTAACCGACTGAGCTAAGGAAGAATGTTTTTCTCAATTGCGATGCAAAAGTAGTAGGTTTTTTTGAAATATGCAATATCTTTGCAAAAAAAATATTTGAAATGGACAAAATAATAGGATTGGGCAACGCCCTGGTAGACGTACTTGCAACCCTAGAGGATGATACGCTCCTGGAGGAAATGGGATTACCCAAAGGAAGCATGCAACTGATTGATGACGCTAAGTTACAGCAGATTAACACGAGATTTTCACAAATGAAAACCCACCAGGCAACGGGTGGATCGGCAGGAAATGCCATACTTGGGCTGGCTTGTCTTGGTGCCGGAACAGGATTTATAGGAAAAATAGAAATGATCATTTTGGGGATTTTTTTCGTAATAATCTTCAGAAAAATGATATTGAGGATAAATTATTGATTTCGGAACAACTTCCTTCCGGTGTTGCATCTACTTTTATTTCACCGGATGGAGAACGTACTTTTGGTACTTATTTGGGAGCGGCTGCTTCTTTAAGGGCAGAAGAACTGACTCTTGATATGTTTAAAGGGTATGCTTACTTATTTATAGAAGGTTATCTGGTACAAGACCATGAAAATGATTCTTCATGCCATTGAACTGGCAAAAAGAAGCAGGATTGCAGATTTGTCTCGATATGGCAAGTTATAATATTGTAGCTAGTGATATGGAGTTTTTCTCCTTATTAATAAATAAATACGTGGACATTGTCTTTGCGAACGAAGAAGAAGCGAAGGCTTTCACGGGTAAGGAGCCGAAAGAGGCTTTAGGAGTGATTGCCAAAAATGCAGTATTGCTATCGTAAAAGTTGGTGCGGAAGGTTCTTATATTCGTAAAGGAACGGAAGAAATTAAGGTTTCTGCTATCCCGGTAGAGAAGGTCGTGGATACTACCGGTGCGGGGGACTATTTTGCTTCCGGTTTTCTATATGGATTGACATGTGGATATTCGTTGGAGAAGTGTGCTAAAATAGGTTCTATTCTATCGGGAAATGTTATTCAGGTAATCGGAACATCCATGCCGCAAAGAACGTTGGGATGAAATTAAGTTAAATATTAACAGGATTCTGGCGGAATAACCTCAGGGATTGAGTTACTTTTACAACTCATTTATATTGAAAGAAGTATGAAAAAATTGCTGAGTGGGCGGATAGCTATTGTTGTAGTAGCCGTGATAGCTACGGTAGCTTTCTTTTAGTTTCAAGAGTGGTGACGACCGCAATTTCCAGATCGCCAAGAATTTGGATATATTTAATGCGATTGTGAAAGAATTGGATATGTTTTATGTCGATACAATTGACCCGAACAAGACCATTCGGGAAGGGATTGACAATATGCTTTTCACGTTAGATCCTTATACGGAGTATTTTCCGGAGGAAGACCAGAGTGAGTTGGAGCAGATGATAAAAGGATCTTTCGGTGGTATCGGTTCTTACATTGCTTATAATACAAAGCTCAAACGTTCGATGATTTCCGAACCTTTCGAAGGTACACCTGCCGCGAAAGCCGGATTGAAAGCCGGAGATATTCTAATGGAAATCGATGGCAAGGATCTTGCGGGTAAGAACAATGCGGAAGTCAGCCAGATGTTGCGCGGACAGGCGGGAACCAGCTTTAAATTGAAAGTGAACCGTCCCAATGCGAAGGGAGGGAATACACCGATGGAATTTACGATTGTACGTGAATCTATTCAAAAATCCGGCGATTCCTTATGCTGCTGTGCTGGATAATCAGGTAGGATATATTAATTTGAGTACTTTTTCCGGTAATCCTTCTAAGGAGTTTAAGAAGGCGTTTCTGGATTTAAAGAAACAAGGGGCTACTTCGTTGGTAATTGACCTTCGCGGGAATGGCGGCGGCTTGTTGGATGAGGCGGTGGAAATTGCTAACTATTTCTTGCCACGTGGAAAAGTGATTGTAACAACAAAAGGTAAAATTAAGCAGGCGAGCAATACTTATAAGACTTTACGTGAACCGTTGGATTTGGATATTCCGATTGCTGTATTGGTAAATAGTGGCACAGCTTCTGCTTCTGAGATTCTGTCGGGTTCTTTGCAGGACCTTGACCGTGCTGTAGTTGTCGGCAGTCGTACTTTTGGCAAAGGACTGGTACAGGTGCCCCCGTTCTCTGCCTTATGGAGGAACGATGAAAGTGACTACTTCCAAATATTATATTCCAAGCGGACGCTGTGTGCAAGCTATTGACTATAAACACCGGAATGAAGACGGAAGTGTAGGTACTATTCCTGATAGTTTGACGAAAGTGTTCTATACGGCTGCCGGACGTGAAGTGCGCGACGGAGGCGGTGATGCCGGATGTTGCTATCAAACAGGAAAAGTTGCCGAATATCCTGTTTTATTTGGTTCGGGATAATCTGATATTCGATTATGCAACTCAGTACTGCCTGAAACATCCTACTATCGTAGAGCCTGAAAAAGTTCGAGGTTACGGACGCTGATTATAATGACTTTAAGACATTGGTGAAGAAGGCTGATTTCAAATATGACCAGCAAAGTGAGAAAATTCTGAAAACTTTGAAGGAGGCTGCCGAATTTGAAGGTTATATGGAGGGTGCTTCGGAAGAGTTCAAGGCACTCGAGAAGAAGTTGAACCATGACCTTGAGCGCGATTTAGATTATTTCTCCGGTGATATAAAGAAGATGATAGCTTCTGAAATTATAAAGCGCTATTATTATCAGCGTGGTAATATCATTCAGCAGTTGAAGGATGGTGACGGCTTGAAGGAAGCTGTGAAGATTCTGAATGATCCGGCGAAATACAAGGAAATGCTAAGTGCGCCGGTTGCCAAGAAATAGGGTATACGTGTGATAATAAATAAACGACGGGTGTATGGTAAATGCAAATACTCGTCGTTTTTTTGTTTCTGATAATCCGGCTATTTTTATTCGGTTGTTCTTATTGACGAATCAGAGGCAGGGTGAAGTAGAATCTGCTTCCTTTTCCTTCTTGGGAACGCAGCCATATACGTCCTCCCATTTTCTCTACTAGCATTCTGCAAAGAGTTAATCCGAGTCCGGTACCTTGTACAAAGTCGTTTATTTTACCGAATCGTTGGAAGATAGTAGCTACTCTTTCTGCCGGGATACCGATACCACTATCTTTGACATAAAATTCCACGAAATCTTCCTTCTCCCGATAGCCGAAATGAATTTCTCCTTTTGGGGTGAATTTGGCAGCATTACTAAGCAAGTTACTTATAATCTGTATGATACGGTTCCAGTCTCCGGATACATAAAGCTCGGTATCTACATCGTCCAGAATCAGTTTAGTACCGTTTTTGACTTTATAACAGAATTGCTGTTCCAGTTGCAGGCAGATATCTATTAATTTGATAGGGCGGATATTGAAACTCAATGAATCGGCTTCGAGTGATGACAAATCCAGAATATCATTGAACAGATTCAGTAATATTTCCGAATTTCTCTCGATGATTTCAGCATACTGTTCCTTCTCGTTTGTGCATTCAGCGTCGATGACTAATTTGGAAAAATCCGACGATGGCGTTCAGGGGGGTACGGATCTCATGACTCATGTTGGCAAGAAAAAGCAGATTGTCAGGCGGTCCGATTCTTCGGCATTGATTCTGGCGGCCTCCAGCTCTTTTTGTTGTTTCTTGTTGGTTTGTTCCGCATTCCATTGTTCGGATATATCGCGACACATACATAGCAGGTATTCGTTATCCAGAGGGAAAATACGATTTTCGTAATGGTGTAAGATACCGTCCAGCATCAGATCATGTCGGGATGTTGAGCTTTCTCCTGTAAGGATTACCCTGTCCATATTTTGGCGTACGCTTTCGTAGGCTTCCGGCGGAGTATGTCTTTTTTACGTTAGAATGGGTGATATTATCGGCATTGATACCTTCCACATGATTGGTCGACGGAGAGGAGGCGAGTTCAATAATGTTTGCATCGTGGTCGAAAACTGTCAACATATCGGGCAGGGCGTCCAGAATACGGGTACTGTATTTTTCACGGAAACGTTCTTGTACGGGGTATGACTGCATAGAAGAAAGATCTTCGACTTTCTTCTCTAATTGTTCTATAATTTTTTAATCAGCTCTTCTTTTGTCTTGTTCTCGTTGTTTTGCATAGAAGGTTCAATAAATCTGTTATCAATGTTGTATAAAGTGCATTAATACTGCAAATATAAGACAATAATCCGACAAACGTGCCAGGCTTCCTAGTTATTATAATATAAAAAAGGAGGATAGCTTTTGCCCTACTAATCAGAATGTTCTATCTTTTGCACCACTTATTTATAAATGATTTACAATATGTCTACAGAATTATTCTCTACTCTGCCCTACAAGGTGGCAGATATTACGCTTGCTGACTTCGGACGCAAGGAAATCGATTTGGCAGAAAAAGAAATGCCCGGCCTCATGGCTCTTCGCGAAAAGTATGGAGAATCCAAACCGTTGAAAGGTGCCCGTATTATGGGATCGTTGCACATGACCATTCAGACAGCCGTTCTGATTGAAACATTGGTTGCTTTAGGTGCTGAAGTACGTTGGTGTTCTTGTAATATATATTCGACACAAGACCATGCTGCGGCAGCGATCGCTGCTTCGGGGGTGCCTGTGTTTGCATGGAAGGGTGAAACGCTTGCCGACTACTGGTGGTGTACGTTGCAGGCTTTGAGTTTCCCGGTGGTAAAGGACCGAATGTGATTGTAGATGATGGTGGTGATGCAACCATGATGATTCACGTTGGTTATGATGCTGAAAACAATGCTGCCGTGCTGGATAAGGAAGTGCACGCAGAAGATGAAATAGAGCTGAATGCTATCTTGAAGAAAAAGTGTTGGCGGAAGATGCTACCCGTTGGCATCGCGTAGCGGAAGAAGTTCGTGGCGTATCTGAAGAGACAACCACAGGTGTACACCGTCTGTATCCAGATGCAGGAAGAAGGCAAACTGTTATTCCCGGCATTCAATGTGAACGATTCGGTAACGAAGTCCAAATTCGATAATCTGTACGGATGTCGTGAATCATTAGCTGACGGTATCAAGCGTGCAACGGATGTGATGATTGCCGGTAAGGTAGTAGTTGTGTGTGGCTATGGTGATGTCGGTAAAGGATGTTCACATTCCATGCGCTCTTACGGGGCACGTGTGCTTGTGACGGAAGTAGACCCGATCTGTGCATTGCAAGCGGCAATGGAAGGCTTTGAAGTAGTGACAATGGAGGATGCGTGCACTGAAGGCAATATTTTCGTGACTACTACTGGCAATATCGATATTATCCGTATTGACCACATGGAGAAGATGAAGGACCAGGCTATCGTATGTAATATCGGTCACTTCGACAATGAAATTCAGGTGGATGCGTTGAAACATTATGCGGGTATCAAATGCGTGAATATAAAACCGCAGGTAGACCGTTATTATTTCCCGGATGGCCATAGCATTATACTGCTTAGCCGACGGCCGTTTGGTAAATCTGGGGTGTGCGACAGGACATCCGTCATTCGTGATGAGTAACTCGTTTACTAATCAGACATTGGCTCAGATCGAACTGTTCAATAAAAATATGATATAAATGTATATATCGTTTGCCGAAACATCTGGATGAGGAAGTAGCCCGTCTGCATCTTGAAAAAATCGGGGTGAAACTGACTAAGCTGACTCCTGAACAGGCTGCTTATATCGGTGTATCGGTAGACGGCCCTTACAAGGCGGATCATTATAGATACTAAATTCAGTTGATAATTGATAGTTGATAAATGATAATTGTTGGCTTGGGGGCTGAATGCAACAAGTCAGTTATCATTCTCAACTATCAATTATCATTTATCAACTATCAATATATTATGAAGAAAATCCTTCCAGACTTAATTGCCATTCTGGCTTTTATCATTCTTTCTTTTGCTTATTTCTTTCCGGCTGATATCGAAGGTCGTATTCTGTTTCAGCACGATTCGGTGGCCGGAGTTGGTGCAGGGCAAGAATCCAAGGAATATCTCGAACGTACCGGAGAACGTACACGCTGGACAAACTCTATTTTTGGCGGTATGCCTACCTATCAGATGTCTCCGAGCTACGATTCAACCCCAAAGACTTTGAAGTGGGTGGAAAAGGTGTATCAGTTATACCTTCCCGGCTATGTCGTACTGACTTTCATTATGATGCTGGGCTTTTTATATCCTTCTGCGAGCATTCGGATTATCAGCATGGCTGGCAGGACTAGGGGGGGATTATATGGGCATTCTCTTCCCTATTTCTTTATTCTGATACCGGCGGGGCATATCTGGAAGTTTGTTACATTGGCTTATATTCCGCCTACGATTGCCGGTGTCGTATTGGCTTATCGGAAGAAATATTTGTTAGGAGGGGTTATTACAGCCTTGTTTATTGCTCTTCAGATTCAGTCGAATCACATTCAGATGAGTTATTACTTCATGTTTGTGATCCTGTTCTTTATAATAGCTTATTTTGTTGATGCTTATGAAAAGAAGGAATTGCCGCATTTCTTTAAGGCTAGCGCTATTCTTGCATTAGCTGCTGTGGTAGGAGTTTGCGTAAATATCTCCAACTTGTACCATACTTACGCGTATAGTAAGGAGACCATGCGCGGTAAGAGCGAACTGAAACAGGAAGGCCCTGCTGCCAACCAGACCAGTAGCGGACTGGACCGCGATTATATTACAAATTGGAGCTATGGCATAGGTGAAACACTGACTCTATTAGTGCCCAACGTTAAGGGAGGGGGCTCTTCTACTACTTTGTCACAGAATGAAACTGCTATGGCAAAAAAGCAAACCCGTATGTACGGAAACCTTTATTCGCAGTTGACGCCCTATTTTTGGCGATCAGCCGTGGACTGCCGGGCCGGTATATGTCGGAGCGTTTGTTGTGTTCCTGTTTATTTTGGGATGTTTTATTGTTAAAGGCCCGCTCAAATGGGCACTGTTGGGAGCCACCATTTTTCTATCCTTCTTTCGTGGGGAAAGAACTTCATGGGGCTGACTGATTTCTTCATCGATTATATTCCGATGTATAATAAATTCCGTGCGGTATCCTCCATTCTTGTAATAGCCGAATTTACAATTCCGTTGTTGGCGATTTTTGCTTTGAAAGAGATTCTGAGCAAACCGGATATCCTGAAGCTGAAAGAGAACCGTACAGGAGTAATTGTCACGTTGGTGCTTACAGCCGGTGTTGCGTTGATTCTGGCTGTTGCTCCGGGAGTTTTCTTCTCCAACTTCGTTCAGGACAGGAAATGGCTGCTTTGAAGCAAGCAGGCTTCCGGCGGAACATCTTGTTCCTGTCATGACCAGCCTGAAAGATATGCGTGAGGCGATACTAACTTCGGATGCATGGCGTAGCTTTTTATTATCATCGTTATAGGTTGCCTGCTTTTATTCTTATATCAACAGAAGAAGTTGAAAGCCTCTTTCACCTTAGGCGGGTGTTGCACTTTTGTGTCTGATAGATATGTGGAGTGTCAATAAACGCTATTTGTATGATGATCTGTTTGTTCCGAAGTCCAAACAAGCGGAAGCATTCGTCAAGACGCAGGCGGATGAAATTATTCTTCAAGATACGACCTTATATTATCGGGTATTGAACTTTGTAGGTTTCCCCCGGCAATACATTTAATGAGAATAATACAGCGTACTGGCATAAGAGTGTCGGTGGTTATCATGCCGCCAAGTTGCGCCGTTATCAGGAAATGATCGATCATCATATTACTCCGGAGATGCAGGCGACCTATCAGGAAGTAGCTGCTGCCGGTGGCAAAATGGACAGCGTGGATGCTTCTAAATTTCGTGTACTGAATATGCTGAACACGAAATACTTTATCTTCCCTGCCGGACAACAGGGGCAGCCTGTTCCTGTGGAAAATCCGTATGCATACGGTAATGCCTGGTTTGTGGATAAGGTGCAGTATGTGAATAATGCAAATGAGGAAATTGATGCTTTTTTGAATGATATTCTTCCTACGGAAATCGCTGTAGTAGATGCGAAGTTTAAGGAAAAACTGAAGGGTGTGACGGAAGGATATAAGGACTCTCTGTCTGCCATTCGTTTGACGAGCTATGAGCCGAATCGTTTGGTTTATAAGACTTCTTCCGCTAAAGACGGTGTAGTTGTTTTTTCTCTGAAATATATTATCCGGATGGCAGGCTACGATTGACGGTCAGCCGGTGGATATTGCCCGGGCGGACTATGTGTTGCGTGTAATGAATATTCCGGCCGGTGAACATGATTGAGATGTGGTTTGATCCGCAGAGCATACATGTGACGGAGTATTGCTTACGCAGCATTGGCTTTGCTGTTGGATTGGAGTGGACGGAATTCGGTATGGATGAGTATGAAGCAGAATCTCTAAGAAATCTTGAATGGAATGATGCTTAAATGCTTACCTTATTGCATAGAATAGATAAGGTTATTAGATAAGAACAGCTCTCTTCCTCCCGAAGAGAAAGCCGTTTTGCATTCACTAAAAATTATGAAAAACAAACGCTATTTGGTTGTTTTGAATATGCTGATTAATCATTCTTTATTTGTTTTAATACACCTCAAAAACTAAGCAGATACTGGGATAGATGAAAATAAAATCGACTAAGTACGGAGTTTTGTCTATCAAAGTTCTGTTGAAAAAAAAGGAAAATATGAATATAAACAAATAGTTTGTGGATAGTCTCATTATGCTATAAGCTGCTAAATTTGTAGCCAATAATAGAGCATATATTATGAAAAAACTACTATTCATTTTTTCCTTTTTTTTTTTCTTGTTCGTGTTAAACGGAAAAACACAGGAGGTAGAGATTCTGACATTAGAGGATTGTCTCCGCATTGGTATTGACAATAACTTGTCGTTAGAAGGGAAACGTAAAGAAATACAAAAAAAGTAAATATGGCGTATCTGAAAACCGTTCGAAGTTGCTGCCGCAAATTAATGCGATAGCCGGTTATAATAACAATTTTGATCCTCCGGTGTCAGTCACAGACGGTTCATCTTACGGAGTTCCCTATAATATAACGAAAACATTGCAACATTCTGCTAATGCAGGACTGGAAATGCAGATGCCGCTTTTCAATCAGACTCTTTATACTTCTATGTCCATAGCTA
>VOFJ01002628.1_pt1 | contig 33286 bp, 56 predicted proteins | sample 5384081 | NCBI WGS metagenome assembly VOFJ01 (sample SAMN12384729, study PRJNA508395) | human gut metagenome | isolation source: healthy gut I | host: Homo sapiens | reverse complement strand
TATTGCTTCGTTCAGTTACGTATTGCTTCAGCGAGAGCTGGGTTAATATACAATATCGAATGCTTTTGACTGCATGTTTAATTACGCCGAGGACGAGATATGGGTCTTTCAATATCGCCCATACCAAGCGTCAGGCACGCTTGCAATCACAGGCCGAGGCCAGGCCAAAAAAGCCTGCTCTGCTGCACCCCGGGGAATCAAAATCTTTCCCGGGCCACTTTTTCGCAGTAAAGGAGCACGCCTGGCTTCTAATACAATTTCAGAATAGCCTTTCCCCGGGATGAAAAAAAAAATTCGGAATGGGAGTTTCAGACTCAATCTCAGTTTTTGCCGGTAGGGATTACATTGCTTGATCCCAACAAATATTTTTCGAACTGCCAGGCTCCATTGGCCCGTTCTTGGCGAGAACAACTTCTGTGCTTTTTTTTGATCCACCATGACCAAGGCATGGTAGTGATGACTTCCCATGCCCATCTTGTTCAACAAAGCGAGCATGCTCCGCGAAAGCGGGGAAACGAATTCATGCTGCAAAGCGAAAAGGCAAAAGAAAAGAAAAAGGAGCAAAAAGAAATCCAGAAATTCAAAGTTGATTTCAAAAATTGTCTGATTCCAGAAAGGTTTTGCTGATACACGACTATCCTTCAGATTGGCTGGCTTTCGCAACTTACTGAGAAAAGACACGCTTTCAACGGAGATATAGCACAGGTGATTTCTTGTATCTGTATCTGATTTTATTTCTCAGATGGCTGACATCCGCGACAATCTTTCTGCGTGTTATTTTTTTGTCTGGCCTTTCTTTCCAGCTCGTTGAGAGAATTTACTACCACGCTTCGATCAGCCGCAACGTTGCGGAAATCATTCATCAGCGCAGAAATTTCTCCTTTCTTGCTGAGGGTATTTGATGCGTAAAGCTTCCAGCTCTTCGGCATTTGCAGTAGCCTTCATATTCTCTACTCCTGAAGCAGAGCCTTAATTTTATCGATCATTTCTAATCATATTTGTTTTCGACGTGCAAATTTACTCCTTTCTTTTGGATACTGCAACCGATTGCGGAAGGTTTTTCTTAAAAACACAGGCAGTCTCCTTTTCTATTCCTAAAAATTATAGGCAAGACCTACGCCGAGTATCTCTTTGAACTGTACTTTTGCCCCATGTTTCGTACCGTTGTCATCGAAGGTTTTCACGTCGTTATCGTATTTCAGTGTCGTGTTAAGCGTAGCCGACAGGAATTTGTTGATCTTCATACTAATGAGCATGTCCCAGTTGACATCGATGTTTCCGAACTGATTACTATACGGAGTGAAAAAATCGGCTGTAGTGATCAGGCTTACGTTCTCCATCACCGGCATTTCTGCACGGGCTTTGAGGTAAGCGCGCCACATTCGATCTTGAAACGGTCACCCCGGATCGACACCGAATGCGCCCAGATCGGACAGGTAATCGTCCTCAACAAAAGTCATTTTTTGCTGAAACGGAGAGAGGTAGATCGAATAATTGCTTTTCGGGCGGTATTCCATACCCAGCGAGACGTTGGAATAGGCCGGCGCGAAAAAGTTGGAGATATAATGTTCCTTGTCCGGATAATTGTATCCTTTGGCAAACTGTGTGTTCAGGTCGCCCATTAGTGTATAGAACCAGACATTGTTCGTTGAATAGCCCAGCTGGGTGGAAAGTCCGATCTTATCGGTGCTCTTGCGCATCCCCTGCGATTTGGTTTTTGTCAGTCCGTAATCGAGAAACCAGGTTGGTCACCCAGAGCCAGTTCCCCGTTTTTATGTGTCAGCGAAACCGTTCAGGTAGGCATTTCCGGCTACCGAGTTTTTCGCCTCCGGCCGACCAGTTGGTCATTGCCGTTTGCGACAGGTTGAGGCCTGATACGCCTTTCAATACATATTTCCCTTCTTCGTAACCTTTATCGTCGGTTTGACTATATGCGATAGTTGCCAGTGAGGCAAATGCTATCATTAAAAATGTACGTTTCATATACTGTTATATTTTAAGTTGTTTTTTATAAAGAGGACACTTTATTATTTAAACATGATTCATTTATTTTTGTTTAAGGATGGATTAAGATTGTCCTGTCATATTCTCCGTTTTTCCGATTATCAAAATGACACTACCCAACCGGGTAAATCGGATTAATATACCGGTAAAATAAAATACCCCAGCGGGTAATATTTTTTAACGTATCGTTTTGTTTAAAATGAGAAGCTATTTTTGCGTTAAAATGTAAATGATAGCTTTGTGGACAAAATGTCGATATTGCTATGTTGTCAATGTAAGAGAGCTAGAAATAGCGGCATGTACTCTTTCAGTTCCGTGCGTAGTATTTTTCAAAGACTGTGATATGCGGTAAGCGATGGTTTTGGGTGATACACCGGTACGCTCGGCTATTTCGTTGTAGGTTAGATGTCCGAAACGATTCATTTCGAATGCTTTCCGGTATTCTCCAGGGAGCTCCCTGATCGCCTTGGTTGCCAAGGCGATCAATTCTCCTTCTATATAAAAAAAATCCGGATCTTCGAATTGATTTTCAAATTTGGCATACAACTTTTCGTGTACCCGTTGTTTGATTTGATTGTGGGTTATATTATTCAGGCATTTATTTTTGACAATAGTAAACAGCAATGATTTGAGGGACATTTGAGGAACCAGCATCGCGCGGTTTTCCCAAAGCCACATCATCACTTCCTGTACGATTTCTTCCGTTTCCGTCTCGGCTACATATTGGGAGGCGAAGGCGCATAACCCTTTATAATATTGTTTGTAGACCGCATCGAATACACTCTCGTCACCGGCTTTAAGTCTATTTAAGGTCTTCTTCATTGCTTGTTATCACTGATATGAATGTTTTGATATAGTGCAAACTTAAACAAATATTTTAAGAATTAACAATTAACGCCCGGGTTTTTGTGAAATATTTCCGGGCGTCAGCTATGATAAATAATTATTTCTTTTGTTTTTTTTCCCTGGTTGGCAACTGCTTCCATCAGTTTTTTGATCTCTTCCGGATCACCCAGGAAATAATCTTTTACAAGATTCAGGTCGTCATCGAATTCGAGTACGTAAGGGACTGCTGTTGGAAGATTCAGGTGTACGATCTTTCATCCGGTATGTTACGTACATATTTAATAATACCTCTCAGGCTGTTGCCGTGGGCTGTCACTAAAATCTGGTCGGCAGTTTCGAGCGAAGAAAAATGACGTCTTTTCCAATAAGGGAGGATGCGTTCGACAGTATCTTTCAGTGATTCCGTACGTGGCAATTCGGCATCGGGTACATCTTTTATAACGTATTTCGAATCGGGGTTACGCGGATCGTCCTCTTTCAACGCATGCGGAGCCACATCGTAACTTCTGCGCCAGATCAGGACCTGTTCATCACCATATTTTTCGGCTTCGTCTCGCTTTTGTTGAGACCTTGTAAGGCTCCGTAATGTTTTTTCGTTCAAACGCCAGCTTTTCTCTACCGGAATCCAATCCTGGTCCATGCGGTCGAGTACGCAATTTAATGTTTTGACGGCACGTTTCAGGTAGGAGGTGTATGCTTTATCGAACACATATCCTTCTTTTTTCTTAGCAACACCTGCTTTATATGCTTCTTCAATCCCTTTTTCTGTCAGATCAACGTCCGTCCAACCCGTAAAACGGTTTTCTTTGTTCCATGCGCTTTCGCCGTGGCGAAGTAAAAACAATCTTTTTCATATGCTTTTTATTTATTATAACTATCTGTTTATTAGATAACAATCGAGGAGCAGGAAAAGATTTTTTTGAACTTTTTCTAAAAAAATCACATTTTCGTTTAGTATATCTTTTTTCTTGAATTGTATTAATTATAGAAACAGGAAAAAATGATAGTAGACGAAAAAACATACTGATAAAATATCTCGACGGAACATTGACCGACGAGGAGCGTACCATGGTTGACGACTGGGCTGCCGAGTCGCCCGAGAACGAGAAATTACTGGAACAGGTCTATTTCACCTTGCAGGTGACTGACCGTTTGCGGGTAATGGAATCGGTCGATCCCGAAATGGCTTTGGTCCGTTTCAAATCGAGAGTACGTAAACAAAATAAAAAAGTTAGTTTCCGTCGCTCCCTACAGTTTATGCAAAGAGTTGCAGCGATACTGTTCATTCCGGTATTAGTTTTATCTGCCTATTTCTTTATGCAGACGGGTAAAGAGAAGGTGCGCATGGTAGAAGTGCGCACCAATCCCGGAAAGTGGTTTTCGACTTTTGAATTGCCTGACGGATCGAAAGTTTGGTTGAATGCCGGAAGTTCTTTGAAGTATCCTGAAAATTTCTGGCCTGAGTGCCGGCAGGTTGAACTGATCGGGCAAGGCTATTTCGAAGTGACGAAGAATCCGGAAAAAGCCTTTCATCGTGAAAGTCGATCCAATCTATTCGGTGAAAGTGCTCGGTACACGTTTTGATGTATCTGCCTATAATGATGACGATGTTGTTTCCACAACCTTGGTGGGAAGGCTCTGTGCAAAACGAATATTGCACAGACAGGAGGTAAAATCGTTCATCAGATTCTGAAACCTGACGAGAAAGCGGATTTTACGAGAGTAGGAGGGAAATTATCTATCACTTCGGTCAACGCTGATAATAATGTAGCCTGGCGTAATGGTGAGATCATTTTCAAAAATACTCCGATGGGGGGCAAGTGCTGAAGACGTTGCGACGCCATTATAACGTACAATTTAATGTGAAAGACCAGGATGTACTGAATGCCATCATTACCGCAAGGTTTAAAGATGAGCAATTGCCGCAGGTCATGGAATATATCAAGCTCGCCTCGATATCAAGTTTAAGATTGATAAGCCGATCATAACGAATGATAATCGTTTGGAAATGTCTGTTATAGAAATATCGAAAGAATAAAATAATAGTGTAGAACCTTATTAAATCAGAATGCCTATGTGGAAGTAAAAAAAGAGTCCAAAAAAACATGCAGAAAGATGTTGACGCATCTTCCGCATGTAAAAGTCCAAGCTGTTGACGCAGCTATAGTTAACTTTATATTAAATAATAAGCATCACAAAATTATGAATAAAATTGTAACCTTAGAAATTATCGGTAAGAAAAAGTTATTCTCTCTTCCGAAAAATACCATTAGTTATGAGATTGAGCGTTGTATTCTTTTTTCCTTAGTCTTGAATCGCAGTAGCGGGTAATACGTATGCACAAAATGCTACGCTTTCGCTGGATATGTCGAACAGTACGATCGCCAGTGTGCTCGAAGCTGTTGAAAATGAAACGGATTTCTCGTTTATCTATGATGCCAACATTGTAAACACCAGTCGTAAAGTATCTGTAAAAGTAGACGAAAAGAACATCTTCGATGTATTAAACAAACTGTTCGGTGATTCCGATATCGCTTATACGGTAGTAAACACAAAAATTATCCTTAATAAGAAGGAAGCGATCATGCAACAGGCCGGAAAGACGGTAACAGGTGTTGTTTCCGATAAGACAGGTGAACCGATCATCGGTGCCAACGTGCTGCAAAAAAGGTACAACCAACGGTACGATTACCGATATTGATGGTAAATTTACATTGACCGTTCCCGAAAATTCCGTTATCGTTATATCTTATATCGGATATAACCCGCAGGAAATCAAATATGCCGGCCAGTCCTCTCTGAATGTACAGCTGGCAGAAGATACCCAGAATATCGAAGAAGTGGTAGTCACGGCTTTGGGTATCAAAAAGAAAGAGGCCTCCCTTACTTATTCAACCCAGCAGGTGGGTGGCGATGAGTTGACACGTGCAAAAAGATCCGAATATGATCAACGCTTTGGCTGGTAAGACTGCCGGTGTTCAGATCAACAAAAGTTCTTCCGGGATTGGGTGGTTCAGCCAAAGTCTCTATCCGTGGTAACCGTTCGGTAAGCGGAAACAACCAACCTTTATATGTAATCGACGGTGTGCCGATGCTGAATAGCAGCAACGAACAGGCTGTCAGTGCAATCGGTGGTACGGCAGATGCCGGTAACCGTGATGGTGGCGATGGTATTTCCAACCTCAATCCGGACGATATCGAAAGCATGAGTATTCTGAAAGGAGCTTCCGCTGCCGCTCTTTACGGTTCGCAGGCTGCCAATGGTGTCATCCTGATTACAACAAAAAAGGTAAAGCAGGCGTACAGAAGATCACTTTCTCTTCCAACCTGACAGTTGATCATGCCATGAGCTTGCCGGAATTTCAGAATGAATATGGGATGGACAAGGAAACGAAGACTAGTTGGGGACCGAAAGGGAATCTGACTGCTTATGACAATGTCGGTGACTTCTTCCAGAATGGAGTGACTTTGCCATCAACTCTCTCTCTCACTACCGGTAACGAAAAGATGCAGACTTATTTCTCTTATGCTAACACAACAGCCAAAGGCATCGTGGAGCATAATAAGATGCAGAAGCATAACCTGAATTTCCGTGAAACCGCCAGTTTCTTTGATGATTACCTGAAACTGGATGCCAACGTGAACCTGATGTCGCAGAGTATCAAGAACCGTCCGGCTTCCGGAGGTTACTATATGAACCCGTTGGTAGGCCTTTTACCGTTTTCCGCGTGGCGAGAATATTGGTGAGTACCGCACGAACTTTGAGACTTTCCACGACACCCGCAACCTGATGGAACAAAACTGGTACACAGATGCCGAACGTGATATGGAACAGAATCCATACTGGATTACCAACCGTATTAAAAGTAACGACAAACGTACTCGTGCCATCACCTCTTTGACAGCCAGCCTGAAGATTACAGATTGGTTGAGCCTGCAAGCTCGTGGAACAGTCGATTATACACACGATACATATAACCAGAAGATGTATGCGACTGCACCGGCTATTGCCGGATCAAACGGCCGTTATATAGACCTGAATCATACGGAAACTTTTGTATTATGGTGACTTCATGGCTATGTTTAATAAGAAATGGGACGACTTTGCTCTGACAGGTGCCATTGGTGGTAGTATTAATAGTACGACAGTCAACTCTCTGAGGCTGGATTCAAAGACTGCTTCCTTGTATTATCCGAACCAGTTCTCGGTAGCTAACATCATCATGTCTACGGCTTCTTATATCGACCAGCAGATCGATCAGAAACGTGTGATGCAGTCTATCTTTGCAACCGCCCAGCTGGGATGGAAAGAAAGTTTATACCTGGATCTGACCGCCCGTAACGACTGGTCGTCGACGTTGGCTTATACGAAACACAGCAGTTTCTTCTATCCGTCGGTCGGCTTGTCATGGATTATCAATAACTCGCTGACTATGCCGGAATGGATCAACTTCGGTAAGGTTAGAGGTTCGTGGAGTAAAGTAGGTAATGACCTGCCACTTTTCATCAGCAACCCGATAGACGGAAGCAACGACCTGATTGTGGCTGGTGGGGCTATCCAGACAAATTCAAAGGCTCCGTTCGATGAACTGAAACCTGAAATGAGTACTTCATGGGAAGTTGGTACGGAATGGAAATTCTTCGACTATCGGTTGGACCTCGATTTTACTTACTATAAGACAAACACGAAAAACCAGCTGTTTACATTGCCTTCTTCTGCCGGTGCAGCTTATAAGTATTACTATGTGAATGCCGGTAACATCCAGAACCAGGGTGTTGAGATCAGCTTGGTATCACTCCGGTGATGACAAACGATTTCCGCTGGAAGACTTCATTTAACTTCTCGACGAATAAGAACAAAGTGATCGAACTTCATCCTGACCTGAAGACATTTGTCTATGGCGACGAAGGTTTCTCTTCTTCCTACTCCATGCGCCTTGTAGAAGGTGGTGCGCTGGTAAGGCATTCGAACGTGATGAAAAAGACAGGTGAAATTGTTTTCTCAAAGGATGAGGATGGCGATTTGGTTCCTAACGTAGTCGGTTCGGGTAATACAATCAAGGTAGGTAATAGTAGTCCTGACTTTATGTTGGGTTGGGGGAAATACCTTTACTTATAAAGGATTCAGCCTCTACTTCCTGATTGACGGCCGCTTTTGGGGTGATGGTTTAGCGCAGACACAGGCCGATATGGACCTAAAAAGGTTGTTCGCGTTGAAGCAGCCGCCGCACGTAACGCCGAATATGTTGACCTGGAAGGTACGCATGTTAATCCCCAAAAATTCTATACGGCTGTCAGTGGTCGTAACGGCTGTACGGAATATTATATGTATAGTGCAACAAACATCCGTTTGCGTGAACTCTCTTTAGGTTATACATTCCCGAAAAAGTTGATGGAGAAAACGAAGGTTTTCAGGATGCACAGGTATCGTTTGTTGGTCGTAACTTGTTCTTCTTCCATAAAATCGGCTCCTTTCGATCCGGATGCAGTCCTTTCAACAGGCAACGACAACCAGGGTATCGATGTATTTGGTATGCCGACTACCAGAAGTTTAGGTTTCAATGTTAAATTTACATTCTAATAAAGACAGTATATTATGAAAAAATTATAAATATATAGCCGCGATCTTTCTCGGCGGATTGATAAGTTTTTACTGCTTGTACGGATGATTTTGAATCTTATAATACGAACCAGGCCGGTTTTCCGGATCAGTCAAAAGAGCAGGAGTTCAATAAATATGGTATTCCTTTGGGAGTAGTCCAGCAGGGGATTTATTTCAATTACGACTGGGGTGGAGGTAAAAACTGGCCGTTCCAGGTGATGCAGAACCTGGGTGCCGATATGTTTTCCGGTTATGTGCATGATTTCAATCCGTTTAATGAAGGGCGTGCGAACACAACCTATAATATGCAGGACGGATGGAACGGTTCGTTTTGGGAAAATACCTACGGATATATCATGACCGAGATTCAGAAATCCGAGGATTTGACGGAAAAAAGACTATCCTTCTTTTTTTTATGGTATTACTCAGATACTGAAGGTTGAATTGATGCATCGTGTGTCTGATTTATACGGTCCTGTCGTCTATACACAGTTTGGTTCGAAGACCGGTTCCATGCCGGATACACAGGCTGAGGCCTATAAGGCATTCTTCGAAGACCTGGATACCGGAATCGGTATGGTACGTGCCTATATGGAAGCAAATCCGGATGTGGAAAACTTTGCCAAATTTGATATCCTGATGCCGCAGGGCAAACGTACCTATGCCGAATGGATACGGTTTGCCAATTCGTTGCGCCTCCGTCTCGCTATCCGTATTGCCATGGCCGACCCCGTACTGGCAGCCTCAGAAGCCAGGAAAGCTTTGACGGATGCAGGAGGTTTGTTGGAAGAAGATAACGATATCGTGGCTGTTTCTACCGACGGAACCGGTTATAATAATCCGTTTGGTGAAAAATCAATAAAGGCTGGGGTGAAGTATTTCTGAATGCGAACATGGAATCTTATTTGGGTGGTTATGATGACCCTCGCTTGCCGAAGTATTTTGATAGAGCGGCAGGAGGCGAAGGTACTGAAATTATTCCGGTGAAGGGAACTTATAAAGGAATCCGCCAGGGAACAGGTTTCAACCATAAAAATTACAGCAAGCATTCGAAAAGTACGATTGCACAAACGTCTAATGCTATCTTGATGACGGCAGCCGAAGTGTGGTTCTTACGGGCAGAAGCCGCTTTGAGAGGTTGGTCTTCCGAGAATCCGGGTTCTTGTTATGAAAACGGTGTTAAAGCCTCTTTTTGCACAATGGGGAGCTAAAGATGTTGCTGTATATCTGGAAAGTACGAAAACACCGAAAGGCTATCAGGATGCTTTCAATGCTGCTTTCAATGTAGAAGCTATGAGCCAGGTAACTCCTGCATGGGACAACGCTGCTTCAAACGAAGAAAAACTTGAAAAAGATTATTACCCAGAAATGGATTGCCTGTTATCCCGAAGGCTGCGAGGCTTGGGCTGAACAAAGACGTACCGGCTATCCTAAGCTGTTCCCGGTTGTGGTGAACGACAGCCAGGGTACAATCGATACGAATCTGGGCCCGCGCCGGTTGAATTTTTTGTGGGTATCAAGACTGCGAACCCCGAACAGTATGCTGCTTTAACAAAGGCATTGGGTGGTACCGACAATTGCGGAACCCGTCTGTGGTGGGATACCGGAAGAAACTTTTAAATGATATACAGTTATTAGATTTAAGTAGAGGATTAAAAACGTTAGAACGGAAGTTGCAGTGGGTGCAGCTTCCGTTTTTTGTATAATCAGTAATCTAGGTAATAATATCTGTAATTTATATTACATTATTTCTTTTTTTTTGCCAAACTACCTTTGTACCGGTAATAAATAGTATATTTACCGCTCGAAATAAATGAAACACTATATGGCAATAAAACGTTTTGGTGTCTCTCTGGAAGACAATCTGTTGGAATCGTTGGATAAGTATGTGGACGAAAATGGCTTCGCCAACCGTTCGCAGGCCATCCGGTTCCTGATAGAAAAGAACGTGGCCGAAAGGAAATGGCAGTGTAACCATATCGTTGCCGGTACTATTATAATAATGTACGACCAGGAGAAGAAAGCGATAGCTTCCAAGATTGTCGGTATCGAGCAAGACTATCAGGACGTGATACTCTCGTCTTCCCAGTATTATATCAATCAGCATTTCTGTCTGCACATCGAAACTGTGATGGGTACGGCCCATCGTTTGACGGAATTGGCTGATAAACTGACTGCTATAAAGGGAATTAAACATGGTAAATTGGTGATGAGCCGGGCGGATTAAGCCTATTTTTTTGCCGGTTGGGTAACACGATTATTAAAATAGGTGTTACCTTGGGTGAGGAAACAGATGACAAATGTTATACAAGAATAAATGATGAAGAAAGGATTTTTTTACTTATTTCAAGGATTGCTGGCGGGTTCGGCAGTCTTTGCCTCCGGGCCGGTTGAGCCGGTCGAAACAGGGTGAACCGATGGGAATAGATAGTCTGATCAATTTGCAGGGGTGTAGTGATTTCTGCAAATAAGATACAGGTAAACCGGAATAGTGTTCCCCTTACTATTTCAGTGATAGACCGGAATCAGATAGAGGCTAGCAGTGAGTCAGCTTTGTTACCGGTGTTATCGGAGCGTGTTGGATTGTTTGTAACGGAAAAGGGGGATTACTGGATTTGGTGTTTCAAACGGGTCGGCCGGTACGGTAAATATTCGTGGAGTAGGCCAAGGGAATAAAGTGTTGATGTTGTTTGACGGACAGCCGCAATGGGCTGGCGTTTTTGGACATTCGTTGCCTGACACATACGTTGCTTCTGATATTGAACGGGTTGAGGTGATCCGTGGACCGGGTTCGTTATTATACGGTTCAAATGCGATGGGGGAGTAGTCAACATTATCACCCGCCAGCATAAGCAGGAAGGTCGTCGTACGCAGGCACGTGTTATGTTTGGTTCGTACAATACGCAGAAGTACATGATTAATAATGGCTATAACATCGGAAATTTCAGTAGTTTCGTTTCTGTGAACCACGACCGTTCAGATGGTCACCGACCTGATTCCAAATTTGATATTACAAATGGTTTTGCTAATTTGGGATACCGGATCAATAACCAATATAAAGTAACTGGAAATTTGAGCTTAGCTAAATATAATACGGAAGATCCGGGTGCGATAACCAGTCCGTTGCTGGATCATGTCATGCATATTCTTCGTGGAACAACATCTTTCGCTTTGGAGAACCATCATGAGAAGTCTAGCGGAGCATTACGTGTTTTTCTATAACTGGGGACACCATAAGATAAATGACGGCCATGCCGTTAATGCCGACCCGCGCTCATTCCTGTTTTATTCGGATGATCATAATACCGGTGTTCAGTTATACCAGTCTTTCCGTTTAGTGGAGGGAAATACATTTACCGCTGGTGTCGATTATAAGAATTGGGGAGGGCATGCCTGGAATGATACGATTAACGGGCCGGTCGGAGAAATTGTTAAGAAATCTGTCAATGAAGTAGCCGGTTATGCAATTATGCAGCAGGATCTTTTCGATATTTTGAGCCTGAATGCCGGCGTACGTTACGAACATAGTAGCGCTTATGGAGGCGAATGGGTTCCACAGGCCGGTTTTGCGATTCGTCCGTTTGAGGGCAATACGATCAAAGGTTCTTTTTTCGAAAGGATATAGAAGTCCGACACTGCGTGAGTTGTATATATCTTATCTCCCTTATTCAAAGGCGAATCCGGATTTGAAACCGGAAAGCATGCTGAGTTATGAACTGTCTGTGGGGCAGTACTTTTTGGACAATCGTTTGCATGCTGAACTAACGGCTTTTTTTATATTGAAGGGAAAGATATGATTACGGCGGTGAACGGGCAGTTGTCGAATATTGAACGTTTTTATAATAAAGGGATTGAGTTTGAAGCGGGATATCAGATTCTAAACAATCTGAACTTGGATATGAATTACAGTTATCTGTATCTGAATAAAAGAAATTGTGGCGGCTCCGGCACATAAGTTCTATCTTTGGTGCCACGTATATGCCTAAAGGACGTTTTACCTTTAATTTGAGTGTGCAGTCTATTTTTTTTTTGACCTGTATACATATGTATCAAAAGCCTGAAGAAAATAAGAAAGAAGATTATACCGTATTGAATGCCCGTGCTTCTTACCGTTTCGGTTCGCAGGCTAAAGGATTGAAACTGTTTGTGAAAGGAGAGAATCTGACGGCTACCCGATATTCTATTAACGAAGGTTATCCGATGCCGAAAGCGGTATTTATGGGAGGGATAGATGTGACGTTCTAAGTCTATAATAAATACATTGTTGGAAGAGACTGTTTCGAAAGGGGCAGTCTCTTTTGTTTTTATAAGTGAAATTTTATGTAAATATATTACATAGATTGAATTTTTTGAGCCTGTTGTCATGGTTGTTTCGTTCTTTTGTAAACATAAATGGCGGATATGTAAAGCATGCTGCCATTGTATTTCAAAGCTGAGTTAATGTATTAAAATTAATGCTCAATACAGTTCTTAATTTATAAATTTTGCCTCGATTTGATAATGGTTTTTAACTGTCGGTAGAGAGTGGAGATGATTCCCTTTTTGATTTTGGAATGAAGATATTTTGAACTTTATTTTATTAGAATTATGAGTAAATGTATTATGAAAAAAGATCGTACATGTTCTATTTCTGTTGCTATTATGGGCGACGTTGCCTGCAATAGCCCAAACGTCGGTTGAAGTGAATACGGTAGCAGAGTTAAAAACGAAAGTCAGTACTGCTGTTGAGAATAGTGTGTTTGTGCTGACTGCGGATTTTGTGGAGGACTTTAACACGCAGGCTTCTTCTATTGATTTGACAATCAATTCGTCTGCAAAGATCACTATTGACGGGGCAAATCAAACCCTGAAAGCTGCTTTTAGACAAACAGCATTTTACAGCCAACGGATCAGGAGAGGGGAATATTGACTATTCAAAACCTGACTCTTACCGGATTAGTAAAAGACTCGGAATTGGTAGGTGGAGAATTTCCAAAAGACTGGAATCCGGATGCTTCGAATATTGGAGGAGGAGTAACCGGTAGTTTCCCTGGAGAATTAAAGATAATTAATTGTCTTTTTTCTAAAAATGAGAACACCGGGAGCAGGTGTAAATGTGTCTTCCAAGAAAGTAACGATCAAGGAATCATCGTTTATCTCTTTAGGTATAACTAATTCGTTTAATGGTGGGGCAGTTATTTATACGCGGGGAAGTACTTCTTATGAAGTGGAAAACTGTACATTCGCTTATAATTATGCCAAAGGTGCTTGGGCGAATGCCTCAGCGATTATTTATGTAACAGTGAATATTGCCGATCTTATTTCCTTTAAGAATAGCCGCTTCTACAAGAATACGAATAATACAGCGGTAAAAGATGGCGCTGCCGGTGGTGGTGTCATCTCATTGAAAGATGCTTATCCTGAGAAGTTTATAGTAGATAATTGTGAGTTTGTTGGAAATGAGGTAGACTCTATGGCGAACTGGGGAACACAGCCGATGGAGGTGCTCTCTATTTTTTTATGTACATAATGGAGGAGGAAGTTACCCGAACAAACCGGCAGTCGAAATAACAAATAGTACGTTTATAGAGAATACCGCTTTCGATGAGGGTGGTGCGATTGCTCTTGTCGGCCAATACCTGCTGAATGCGCAGGTGAAGAATAATACATTTTATGGTAATGTGGCAAGAGGGGAACAGCGAAAAAGGTACGTATGTTGCAGATGGTACAGACGGAGGTGGTGCAGTTGAAGTCGATACCAAAGCGACGGCTGTATTCGAAAATAACACTGTTATCAAGAATAATGCTTTGAAAGGAACGGCTTCTTTGGGAAATGCTGGTGGTGGAATTTCACTTGCCGGCAGTGCTAAAAGCCTCCTTTAAAGAATAATATTATTAGCGGAAATCAGAATTCCTATACGCTGAATAACAACTATATTGATTTATATCCGGCGATAACATCTACCTCATGGACTTCCAAAACAGGCACAAATATTGTCGAAAAAAACTGGAAGATATCTTTGGCATAGCCGATCCTAAACCTATCGCCTACGGCAACAAAAAGGCTGGCGATCCGAGATGGGATACTGCGAACGATGCTTTTTACAGTGTTATTAAAACGATACCGATCCTGCCGAATGACAAGAGCCTGGCCGACATACAGCCAAGTGGTCTTGCCGATGATACTGTCGATAACTCTACTTTGAGTGAACTGATGGGCAAAGACCAGAACGGCAATCCCCGTATTACGGCCAGTGATGGCTTTTCGGATTCGGGCGCTGTCGAAATTCTCTGGGTACGTTTTAATGCCAATGGCGGAAACTGGACCGGTCTGGAGGCCAATACCTACGCCGGTGCTGATTATTACAACCTGGAAGATGGCAAGACCTCCTATTATTACAAGGTTATCAATAACGGAGGTAAAAGTATCCAGTCCTCCAACAGCTCCGGACAAATTGGTGCATCCCGAAGGTAAGACGTTCGTTAAATGGGTAACGGATGATGCGGAAGAAAAAAGATTGGGTCAGCTCGGCCGCCGTGACGAAGAATGCGATGTATAAAGCCATATGGAAAGAAAATGCCTTGGAAGTAACCTATCATTCAAATTTCGAGCCCGACAAAACCTATAAGCATTCATATGATGAGGGAAAAGTAACCGTCGCCACCTATCCGGCAACCGCCTTGCCCATTCGTCCGAACCATATTTTCCTGAGATGGACGACGAATGCTGACGGCACAGGTACGGCATACCAGCCCGGGGCGACTTTCACGATTACAGAAAATACCGACCTGTACGCCCAGTGGGAACCCAACTCTACCCTGAAGCTGCAATGGTCAGTCTCTAAAACAACTCCGGAGATATTTGAATTCAACGATGTGGAGAACAACTCTACCACCTCTGTGATGGTTGGAACTCCCGTTTACGTCCCAGATCAGACCGATAGAACTTGACTACATAGATTATGACCGCTGGTCCATCGAATACACCGCAACGCCGGCAGACTACCACTATCCGATGGAAGAATCAATCGCAAAAAATCTTCGCTACGATTTCAACAAAGGGGAAGCTCATACGCTGGAAGGAACCTATTATTATAATGTAAGCAAACTGATCCTCTACAAGGATGGGGTAGAGGTTGCCACCTTATATCTATCGTAACGCTACTTGTACCCACACCGTGATCATCCAGGCGAAGCCAATAGCTAAAATACCGGCTTTGCAATGGTCGGTATCGACCGCCACCCACGAGCAATCTAACTTCCGTGACGTGGACGACCAGACAACAACGTCCGTAAATTATGGAACTCCTGTCTTTGTACAAATCCGCCCGATCGGACACGACGACATCGTCTTTGAACGTTGGGATGTTGAATACTCCGTGACTCCGGCGGAACATTATTATGGCATGAATCCGATCGTCAAGACCGAACGTCATAATTTCAACAACCGCGAAGCACATACGGAAATCGGCACATATGTCTACACTGTCACCAAGTTGACATTGTATGACCTGTATGGGAACAAGATCGTCGAGACATACGATTATAACGATTCACCATACCGGCAACATCGTCATTATTACTGAAGAAGGTCCCGGCCCCGATCCGCACGGCGCCCTGCAATGGTCGGTCTCCACGGCGTCGAACCAGCTTCAGGACTTCCGCGATGTGGACAATCTGACTACGACAAGCGTGGTGAAAGGCACACCGGTCTACGTCCAGATCCGTCCGGTCGGTTTCAACAACATCACTTATGACCGCTGGGAGATCGGATACACCGCCACCCCCCGCCGATTACCACTATCCGTTGGAGGAAGCCGTTCCGAGAACCGAGCGTTACACCTTCAACCGGGGCGAAGCCCACACGCTGGTCGGCACCTACGTGTATACGGTGACCAAGCTGACACTCTACAACGGTGAAAGCGTGGCCCTGACAGCCTATTACACCGAGCCTCCTTACGTCCACACCATCATCATCCGCGACGGTGGTATGATCGAACTGGGCGACATCGCCTCCCATTGCGGTTCGGAAAGCGAATTCAGAATACCATTCCGCCTGCTCGATCCGGACAATATCCTGGAATATTCCGTCCGCTTCTCCGACGAAGCGCTCAAAGCCGGCTTTACGGATTCCGACTATAAAGAAGTGACTCCCGACTATCTCACAGTGCCCGTCTACCGGATAATCGGCAAGGGCGTTTACACCGGAAACGTGTATGTGCGCAAGAAAAGCGACCCGGGCCTGGTGGAACTACATCCATTCGAAATCGAGATGCTGGAAACCACGATGATCACCAAACAACCGCAGTCCGTATACGTTTGTGACGGCGACGCCTTCACCCTGAGCGTAGAAGCCCGTGGCCTGAACCTGACCTATCAGTGGTTCTTCAACAAAGAGGCGATCGAAGGAGCGACCTCGGCTACCTATCAGGCTGCCCTGACGCCCGACAAGGAAGGCTCTTACTACGTAGATGTATATGGCGACTGCGGAATGGAGAGCAGTGTGACGGTGACGGTGCGCAAGAACGGCCTGAGAGTCCTGGTGAAGTGGAACGAATTCCTGTACATCACCAATCCGGACAACGAGTTTGTCCGTTTCCAGTGGTATCATGATGGGCAGAAGATCGAGAAGAACGGCACTTCGATCTACTACTCCGTGCCCGAGGGCCTGTTGGGCAGTTACTTCATCCAGGCCTACCGTGCAGACGACAGCTATGTGGTGAGCTGCCCGATCACGTTCGATACGCTGACACAGTTCCCCGTAACCACCGTTTACCCGACGATGGTGCAGAAGAACAGTCCGATAACCGTCAAGCTGGGCATGCCTGGCGAAGCCTTGGAGGCGGCAGCCATCGAGATCTATAACCTGAACGGTCAACTGGTCGAAAAGCAGTCAACTGCGACAGTCGAAACCACCATCCCCGCGAATATGGCTTCAGGCAGCTACATCGTGAAGGTAACCACCGATTCAGGAAGAACAACAACTCATAAAATCATCGTAAAATAAGCTAACAGATATGTCAACAATAATTTCAAACATAAAGAAAACAATCTTTTTATTCGCAGCAGGCTGCCTTGCCACCACCGTTTCGGCCCAGCAAGGAACGGGTGGTAGAGAGCGTAGCCAGTATAACAACGGCCAGCAGCAACAGCGACAGCGTCAGGAATACCGCGAGGACTACCGGGAGGAAAAGAAAGATACAACAAAGACCTCTTACCTGACGGTATCGGGCGGCGTCGGTTCCTCTTCCTTCCGTTACAAGCTGAACTACCAGATCGAAGGTTTTGAAGAGAAAGGCAAGCGCAACGCAAAACTGGGGTATGAAATAGACCTCCGTTACAGCTACTTCTTCAACCGTCATTGGGGTTTCTCGACGGGGGTAGGTATCTCCCGTTATGCAACGACAGGCAAATTGACAGGTGATATGTCCGACGATAAATACATGAAACTGGGCAATATGACCGACGACGATGACTTCTCCGGTCACTCGCGTGAGTTCGAACTGCGTGCCCGGTTGAAGAACCTGGAAGAGAAGCAGACCGCCTTCCTGCTGGATATCCCGCTGTTGGCAATGTACCAGACCCACTTCGGCGAAGAGGAAAAATGGGGCATGTACGCCGGCCTGGGAGTGAAGTTGCAGATTCCTGTCAAAGCCAAATACAAGGTCGAAGGCAATACAGCCAGCGAACTGAATGTTTCGGGTTACTACCCCCATATCCCTTCCGACGTGGGTTCTCCGTCGGAGGCGCCTGTTCCTCACCACGGCTTCGGCACGATCAACGATCCCGGCTGCGAGCTGGACTGGAGCGGAAAAGAACAAACTGAAACTGGGCGTAGCCGGAACTGCCGAACTCGGTTTCCTGTTCACCCTGGGCGAAGACACCGACTTGTTGTTGGGCGGCTACATCGACTACGGTTTCACCAACATGAAGAAAAAGAAAGACCAGGAGCTATTATCCACTCCTGCATCTTATCATCCGGACGGGAACATGACGGTAGGAAAAGGTATTCCTTATAATGGCATGATGAATTCAAACGTAACAGATAAAGTGAAGGTAATGTCTTTCGGGGTAAAATTAGGGGTTAGGTTTAAATTGAATTAAAAAGATCACCGATTGATCTTTAATCTATTAAAAGCGATGAAGGCCGGAAGATGATTTCCGGCCTTTTCGTTTATCTCATTATTATACAAAAGAAGATTAGAAAAGCTACCATATATTTTCTACCTTTGCATTTATCTATAACAAACCGAACAATGTTCACGAAAGCCCATAGATAAAAACTAAAAGCATTATGAATATACAACAACTCGAGTACATCCTGGCAGTAGATACATACCGCCACTTCGCAAAAAGCAGCAGAACATTGCAGAGTAACACAACCTACGCTCAGTATGATGATACAAAAACTGGAAGACGAACTTGGCATTAAATTATTCGACCGGAATATGCAGCCGGTCTGCCCTACCCCCCGCCGGACGTAAGGTGATCGACCAGGCTCGTACCGTTCTTTATCAGGCTTCCCTCATTAAAGATATTGTCAATGAAGAAGAACAATCGTTGAAAGGGACGTTCCGGCTGGCAGTACTTCCGACGATCGCTCCTTACCTGCTACCTCGCTTTTTCCAGCAGTTATCGGAAAAGCATACGGATCTTGACATCCGTATGCTGGAAATGAAAACAGCACCTACCATGGCTGCGATCCTGAATGGTGAGATAGATGCAGCCATCATCGCCAACCAGCCCACAGAAAACCAGCTACAAGGAGATATATTATATTATGAGCAATTCTTCGGATATGTGGCTAAAAACGATCCGGTATTCAAGAAAGATATGATCCGTACGGCTGATATCAGCGACGAACATCTCTGGTTGCTAGATGAAGGTCACTGTTTCCGCGATCAGTTAATGCGTTTCTGCCAGATGGAGAAGGTAAAGGTTCGCCAAGCCGCTTACCGTCTGGGAAGCCTGGAGACTTTTATGCGTATGGTTGAAAGCGGCAACGGCGTCACTTTCATTCCGGAACTGGCAACCCTGCAACTTAGCGAAGAACAAAAAAACTGGTACGTCCGTTTGCCATTCCCAAGCCGGCACGGGAGATCGTCTGGATCACACGGAAAGACTTTATCCGCCATACCATTGCCGGTATGTTGATCGAGAGTATTAAGAAGTCTGTACCCAAAGAGATGTTGACGCTGCAAGCCGGATTAAAAGTCGTCTGAACATTATTTTTTCATCGCTTAGCGAAAAAAAATATCACTTTTTGCTTGTAGTTTCCAAAAAAGCGTTACTTTTGCTGTGTATTTAAAAACAAACAAACAAATGAATCGATTTAGCTTTACATATTACTTTTACATATTACTTTTACTTTAGCAGAGTGAAGGCAGGAGTTTGTATGTAAAGCGTTGATGATTGAATATAAATATCAATAAAATATAAAGTCCTGCCGGTTTCGGTGGGACTTTTTTTGTTTGTAACAGTTTAGAGTAAAAATAGAGAAACAAGATGAAAAAGAAAGTAGCAATACAGGGAATAGCCGGTTCGTATCACGACATCGCCGCCCGTAATTATCATGAAGGTGAAGAAATAGAAATCATCCCTTGCAATACGTTTCGGGATGTTATCACGACGATCAAGAAAGACCCGTCCGTACTAGGCATGATGGCCATCGAGAATACGATAGCGGGAAGCCTCCTTCAAAACCATGAGCTGATCCGTGAGAGCGGGCTGAGTGTTACCGGCGAGTATAAGCTACGTATCTCCCATTCCTTAGTAGCGCTTCCGGGAACCTCGATACACGAGGTAACAGAGGTCAACTCCCATCCGATAGCGTTGATGCAATGTACCGATTTCCTCGATACGCTACCTAACGCAAAAGTGGTCGAGAAGGAAGATACCGCCATGAGCGCCCGGTGGATTTCGGAAAACCAACTGAAGGGACATGCGGCCATCTGTGGGAAACTGGCCGCCCAGATCTACAACATGGAAGTCCTTGCCGAAGGGATCGAGACAAACAAACGAAACTTCACCCGCTTCCTGGCAATAGCGGACCGTTGGACGGCGGATGAGATGCTTCGAGGAACCGATAAAAACAAATCCTCGTATTCGCTCTCCCCCACACAGCCGGCAGCCTCTCCAAAGTTCTCTCCGTCCTTTCCTTCTACGACATGAATCTTTCTAAAATACAATCCTTGCCAATCATCGGCCGCGAATGGGAATACTTGTTCTACATTGATCTTACTTTCACGGATTTCACCCGTTACAAACAAGCGTTGGATGCTATCAGACCATTGACAAAAGACTTAAAAATATTAGGTGAATATGCAGAAGGAAAACAAAGTGTATAACATTACCCCCGCTAATCGCGTAGGTAGCGTACAGGAATACTACTTTTCCCAGGAAACTGAAAGAAGTAGCCGAAATGAATGCCGCTGGTAAAAATGTGATCAACCTCGGCATTGGCAGTCCCGATCTTCCCCCTTCGGAACAGACAATCGAGACATTGTGTGAACATGCTCGTAAACCGAACGAACATGGTTATCAGCCGTATGTAGGTATTCCTGAACTGCGTAAGGATTCGCCGATTGGTATAAGAAATGGTATAACGTAGACTTGGACCCGAAAACAGAGATCCAACCGCTGATCGGTTCCAAAGAAGGTATCCTGCATATCTCGCTGGCATTCTTGAATCCGGGCGATGGCGTACTGGTTCCCAACCCCGGCTATCCGACCTATAGTTCGGTCAGCAAACTGGTAGAGGCCCGTTTGATCCCTTACAAACTGAAAGAAGAATTAGGCTGGCAACCGGACTTCGAAGAACTGGAAAAAATGGATCTCTCCAACGTAAAGCTGATGTGGACCAATTACCCGAATATGCCCACAGGGGCGAACGCTAGCGTAGAGCTATACGAGAAACTGGTGGCCTTCGGCCGGAAGCACGGTATTATTATATGTAATGATAACCCCTATAGCTTCATCTTGAATGAGCATCCGCTAAGTATCTTAAGCATACCGGGAGCCAAAGAGATCTGTATAGAGATGAACTCCATGAGTAAGGCTCATAATATGCCGGGTTGGCGTATGGCGATGCTGGCTTCCAACGCCCAATTCGTACAGTGGGTACTGAAAATAAAAAGCAATATCGATTCCGGACAGTTCAAGCCGATGCAATATGCGGCGGTAGAGGCCCTAAGCGCAAAAGAAAGAGTGGTACGATAACATGAACCGTGTCTATCGTAGCCGCCGGGACCTTGCCGGACAAATCATGCGTACCTTGGGATGCGAGTACGACGAGAACCAAGTAGGTATGTTCCTTTGGGGACGTATCCCCGACTCCGCCGAGAGCGGCGAGGCAATCGCCAACAAGGTGCTATACGAGGCAAACGTATTCCTTACGCCGGGATTTATCTTTGGCAACCTGGGCGAACGTTACATCCGTATCTCCCTTTGCTGCAAGAACGAGACTTTAGAAGAAGCCTTGAAGAGAATTGAGAATTTATAACTGAAAATTGAAAATTAAAATATAGATCACAAAGATGGAAATGAAGATTGAACCGTTAGCATTACCGGGAGTTGACACACAACGTCCTATCGTAATCGCAGGCCCTTGTAGCGCCGAGACAGAAGAGCAAGTGTTAGAAACAGCCCAAGGATTAGCCTCCAGAGGCGTTAAGATATTCCGTGCGGGTATTTGGAAGCCTCGTACGAAACCGGGTGGATTCGAGGGCATCGGAGCCGAGGGATTGGCTTGGTTGAAGAAAGTGAAAAAAGAGACCGGCATGCTGGTATCTACCGAGGTCGCTACTAAAGATCATGTATTCGAGGCATTGAAAGCCGGTATCGATATCCTTTGGATCGGAGCACGTACGACGGTAAATCCATTCGCTGTCCAAGAGATCGCCGATGCGTTAAAAGGGGTTGATGTACCTGTATTGATCAAGAACCCGGTTAACCCGGATTTGGAGTTGTGGATCGGAGCGTTCGAGCGTTTGTACGGAGCGGGCATTCATCGTTTGGGTGCTATCCATAGAGGTTTCAGCTCATACGACAAGAAGATCTACCGTAACCTTCCGTTGTGGCATATTCCTATCGAGCTTCGCCGCCGTATGCCGGACCTGCCTATTTTCTGTGATCCTAGTCACATTGGTGGTAAGCGTGAGTTGGTAGCCCCACTTTGCCAGCAAGCGATGGACTTGAGTTTCGACGGCTTGATCGTAGAGTCTCATTGTAACCCGGATTGCGCATGGAGCGACGCTTCCCAGCAAATCACCCCGGATGTATTGGATTACGTATTGAACCTATTGGTGATCCGTGACGTAAACCAGACTACCGAGAACCTGACCGCTCTTCGCCGCCAGATCGACGGTATCGACGAACAACTACTGGAACTGCTGGCTAAACGTATGCGTATCTCCCGCGAGATCGGCGTGTACAAAAAAGAGCACAATATGCCAATCCTGCAATCACCGCGCTACAGCGAAATCCTAGAAAAACGTTCGGATATGGGACAGACGATGGACCTGAACACGGACTTTGTAAAGGAAATCTTGAAAGAGATCCATGAAGAATCTGTCCGTCAACAGATGATCATCATGAATGAGTAATCTATAGTGCCAGGAGTAACCTTTCCCCTCTGGAGAGGGGGCAGGGGTGTGTTATAATTCGCTTTTAAACTAAATTTAACACACTCCTTATTCCCTCTCCAGAGGGGAAACAGATACAACCTGTCGCTTCCTACCAATAAGCAAACAAAAAGAATAAGACAATGAAGATATTAATATTAGGTGCCGGAAAGATGGGTTCTTTCTTCACCGACCTGCTGAGTTTCGACCACGAAGTGGCTGTTCTGGAAAATGATCCGAAACGCATGCGCTTTATTTACAATGCAATCCGGATGCAGAAGCCGGAAGAGGTAGCGGAATTCGCTCCCGAACTGGTCATCAACTGCGTGACGCTAAGTTACACGATAGATGCTTTCAAGGCTGTTCTGCCCTACTTGCAACCGTATTGTATTTTTCGGATATCGCATCGGTAAAGACGCATCTGAAAGAATTTTATGATACCTGTGGCTTTCCATATGTATCGACCCACCCGATGTTCGGTCCGACTTTTTCGCCAACCTGGGGAATCTGGAAAAAGAAAACACGATTATCATTTCCGAAGGTGACCACCTGGGTAAGATTTTCTTCAAGGATATCTATTCAAGCCTGCGCCTGAATATCCGCGAATATACATTTGAGGAACATGACAAGGTTGTTGCCTACTCTTTTAGGTATTCCGTTCGCCTCAACAATGGTTTTTTGCAGCCATCATGAAGCATCAGGATGCTCCGGGTACGACCTTCAAACGTCATATGAATGAGAAATTGCACGCGGCTTACTGTCTGAAGATGATTATCTATTGACAGAAATTCTCTTCAATCCACGCACTCCGAAACAGATTTGGATACAGGAGGAATTGAATATCCTGCAAGATATCATCAAAGACAAAGACTCCGAAGCGATGAAGGGGTATCTGACTAAGATTCGTAAGAATATAGAATAATGAACCTACTTTTCCCTTGATGGAAAAGTAGGCAAAAGATCAAGGCTTAACCGGCTTCACTGCTACGGTGAAAGACTACGCTGTCGCCTCTGAACTCGCTACGCTCAAACAGCAGACGCTCCGAACGCTTCGTCTTTCACCTTCGCGGACGTTCACCCGCTTAGGCCTTGGTAAGAACGCAAAGCGTTCTTTTAGGATGGCCGAAACCGACACCTATTTAACAGACGGTATCGGCCATCCCCAAAGGAAAGCCCCGCTTCCTATGAAAGGCATCAGCTGGCGAGCGTAAAGCGAAGCAGCCGGAGTGAGCGCCCGAAGGCTGTGCTGTTTGAGCGAAGCGAGTTCACATACCCTGTTTCAACTGTTCCACAAACTGGTCGATGCGGCGTAACTCTTTTGGTATGTCGATGGCTTGCGGGCAATGCTCGTTACATTGGTCGCAACCGACACAATGGTCGGCCTGGCGGAGTTTAGGCACACTGCGGTCGTAACCTATCAGATAGGCACGACGGGCTTCGCGGTAGTTTTCATCTGTCCGGCTTTTTCGGAACATTTCCTTCATTCACACATTTATTATAATGAAGAAGCACGGCCGGAATATCTATCGCATACGGACACGGCATACAATATTTGCAGTCGTTGCAGGGGATTGTCGGATATTTAATCATCAGTTGCGCAGTCTCTTCCAGAAAGTCCTTATCCTCATCTGTCAGCGGAATAAGCGGGGGAATACGTGCGGATATTATCCTGCAAATGCTCCATATACGTCATGCCGCTCAAAGCCGTCAACACCAGTTCGGGCGAACCGGCAAAAACGGAAAGCCCATGAGGCAACACTATCTTCAGGGGCGGCGTTGTTTCAACCGGGTAACGATATGCTGGGGCACATTCGACAAACGGCCGCCCAATAACGGCTCCATGATTATAGCCGGTACATTCCGCTTTTCCAACTCCTGATAAAGATATTCGGCATTCACATTCCTACCTGTCGCATGCCGCCAGTCGACATAGTTCAGTTGTATCTGCACGAAATCCCAATGAACGGTATCGTGCATAGCCAGCACCTCATCGAAAACGTCCGACGTTCCGTGAAACGACCAACCCAGATGGCGGATACGCCCCGCTTCCCGCTCTTTCATAAGGAAATCCAACATTCCGTTATCGACATAGCGGTCGTTGAATGTCTTCATTCCCTGGCCACCACCGATGGAGTGGAGCAGATAATAATCCAGATAATCGGTTTGCAACTCGCTGAATGAACGGCGGTACATCGCCATCGAGTTTTCACGCGTATAGTTCGAGAAATTCGACGAATTTGGTAGCCAGATAATACGAGTTCCGGGGATGCCGACTAAGGGCAATCCCCGTAGCCTTTTTCCGACCAGCCCTGCACATAAACGGGCGACGTATCGAAATAGTTCACCCCATGGGCGATGGCATAATCCACCAGTTCGTTGACGGCATCCTGGTCAATCAAGTCACCTTTCCCGTCGGGTGAAGGGATAGTCGGCCAGCGCATACAACCGTAACCCAGCAGGGACACTTTATCCCCAGTCCGGGGAATGTGCGGTAAGTCATCTGGTCGGTCGGGACAGGCGAAGAGGCTTTGCTTCCGGAACCTCCCTGGTCTTTTCGGGGCACAGCCGTAGAGTGCCGCCGTAGTAGTTGCCGCCGTGATGCCTACGATAGTCAGAAAATCGCGGCGATTGATATGTTGATTCTTCATAGGTCTATTCTTTAAAAAACGGATTAAATAACTCGATGTCTTTCATGCCCTTCCACATAGATGGCCGTAAACGGGCGCGACGGGCAGAGATGTTCGCAGGCACCGCAGCCGATGCAACGTTCGGTATTAATGACCGGTATCTTCAGGGATTTCGGATTATCCGCATCAGATGCAACCATTTCTATCGCATTTGTCGGACAATGCCGGGAACAGTTACCGCATTCGACACCGTCGGTCAACGGGATACAATTCGCTTTCACCCATACGGCATGCCCTATCTGAACAGATGATTTATCAGCTTTCGTTATCGGCTTGATGGCTCCTGCCGGACAGACTTCGGAACACTTTGTACATTCGGGACGGCAATAACCCGCTCATAAGACATCTCCGGCTGCATCAAGGTCATCAAATCACCGGAAGGACGCAGGACATGATTCGGGCAAACAGAGATACAAAGCTGGCAGGCCGTGCAATGCTGCCTCATATTCCGTATGCTCAAAGCTCCGGGAGGTACAATCGCCGTCAGTTTTCCTGTTCTTTCCGTTCTTTGATAGGTGCCAGTCCCCGTCTCTCTTCATGATAACCTCTTCCCCCTTTTTTCTCCTGGGCTTTCAGGGCACTGCCCATCACAACCAGGGCTGTTGCCGACAAGGCCCGCCGACGGGAAAGGTTTGTTTTATCTTCCGGTTCAGGTTTCTCCGTGCCGGTTGCCCGTTTCTTCGTTTTCCATACCGGTGCGTAGGTTAGCGCATTCTTACGACAGGCGTCCAGGCAATTCATACAGGCTACGCAACGGCTGCCGTCGATTTTATGTTCCCTTGCTGTCGATGCAGGCAGCTTTACACTGGCGGGCACAAAGGCCGCAACTGTTACATTTATCCGTATCTATCGTGATACGATACAAAGAATAACGGGAGATAAAACCCAACACCGTACCAACCGGACAAATCGTATTGCAATAAGTACGCCCGTTACGCCAGGCCAATACGACAAGAACCACCAGCGTAACCAAAGCCACCAAAAACGTCGGCAGACTCTTCATCCATACATCCACCTCATAAAAAAGCATAACTCTCCACCCGTGCCGCCAGATAAGCAAATAAATTATTCCCCACATCCAAAGCGGCTGAAACAAATTAGTAACGATACGCCCATACGCACTGTAAGGAGCCAGCAAAGCAACCAGAGAGCCTACCCCTGCAACCAACGCCAGCACAAAAACGAACAATACTCCGTAACGTAACCAGGACAACGCCGGCGAATAAGAATAAGGCAACTTCTTTCCTCTCCTGCCAATCCGCGCAATAACATCCTGAAAAACGCCCAACGGACAAATCACCGAGCAGTAAACACGTCCGAAAGCCAGCGTCAGAAAGACTAAAAATAACACAACCCCACATTCAATGCCAACACGGCGGGTAAGAACTGGATTTTAGCCAGCCACCCGAACCATCCGTGCAACGTTCCTGTAAAGTCGAGGAACAGTAGAGTGATAAGCACGAAACATAAGGTAGCCGCTATCAGTCTGATTTTTCGTAACATCATGTATCCTATTATTGATTAATAATCCGGTACAAATATGCCGTGGATTTTTAATGTAAAAGATACAGCCGTTTCGTCAAAACGAAAAAAAAAGGGAATAATCGCGAAATGCCGGTCAATCGTTTACCAGCCACGCTTTAAACTCGGATGCTTTATTCTTGCTGACATAAATACGTTCGGGAACCTCCACATCGAGCGTCACCAGCAGACGGCTGTCGAACCAGATAGTGATGTTGGATATACTGTCCCTGTTTATGATGAACTGTTTGTTCGCCCGGGTAAAATCAGCCGGATTAAGGGACGGCATTATCTGTTCCAATGTCCGGGAATACGGGTAACTGGCTCCGTCTTTCAGATAGATGAAGGTGTTTTTGCCGGATGTTGTAAAAGCAGGAAACATCCTTCAGGCTGACCGGCAAGAGCTTATCCTTATAAAGGGACCAGCAGTTTATCCTTGTATTTTTGGGGCAGGGGCCAGCCGGGTTAGCTGTGACAGGTATTGGAGAATGTCCTGCCGGTTCAGTTTGCCGTATTTATCCAAAGCATGCCTGATATCTTCGACTTTAATCGGTTTCAGCAGATAGTCGATGCTGTTCACTTTAAAGGCTTCTATCGCATAACGGTCGTAGGCCGTCGTGAAAACGATAGGCGTCTCCAATTCTATTTTATCAAAGATATTGAAGGCCGAACCGTCGGACAGGTGTATATCCATAAATATCAACTCCGGAGCCGGGTTCGACTGAAGCCAGTGGACGGTTTGGGTGACACTTTCGGTATTCCCGGCAATCTGTATATCCGGGCAACCTCCATCAATATATCCCACCAGGTTTTCGTAAGCTGCTGTTTCGTCTTCTACAATCAACACCTTCATACAAGTATCATTTTAAAGGGGAGACAGACGCGGAAAGTTTCTTCTGTCGATTCTATCCGTATCTGTTTATTCATTAACAAAAGTAAAGCGGCTCTCAGGTTCGCAAGTCCTGTTCCGTTGGTATCGGGAGCGGACAGCTTCGGATAGAACCGGGTTCGATACGACCAGTTCGTCCCTGTTCGTTCAGTACGATTGAGATTTCCATTTATGTTCGCTGTCTATCCTGTTATGGACAACCACGTTATCCACCAGAGGCAGTAAAAGACAGAACGGGCAGCATCAACAAATCTTTCCGTTCTTCTTCCACCCGGACTGAAAAGGTCAGTTTATTCGCAAAACGTACTTCCATAACATACTGGAAGAAGACAGCATAAACTCCAGCTCTTCCCGCAATGAGACTAACCCTTTCCGGTCACTCTGAAGGATATAGCGGAAGATATCGGACAACGATGGACATACATCAGCGTCTTTTCGTCATCCTTTTTTACGAATCAATGAAGAGATGCCGTTCAGTGAATTAAAAAGAAATGCGGATTAATCTGGTTGGCCAGTGCATCACAGCGGCTTTGCAGATTTTCAAAACGCAAACGCTCTATCTCCGACTCCTTCTCCCGCTACCGGGAATACAACATGGAAATATATCCGATAAACGTACAGAAAAGCATGTCACGAAAAGAACTGGAATATCAGAATACTGCCTAAAGCATCCGTATGAATACCCAAAGAAGAAACCCCGTACGATATGGAGGCATAAAGCAGGTAAGCGATAAAAAGAAAACAGGAAGTTACGCATCAACCGTTGCTTGAACAGGGTAGCCGGCATCTTCTTCAGATTATAGCGTATCAGCAAGCTGATTAATCCCCAGAAGAAAAGGAAGCGATACACAAAGAAGGAAAGAAGACCGGTAACGCCAGTCCCTTCCATATATTTCAACTCCCAGGGGATACAAGCGATATTTGGGTATATGATAAAAACCGTACTAATCAAGCTGACCAGCGGAAGTCTCCGGGCAATATAGGTATCAAACGAATCCATAGCATCTCATTTCCTGTAACAAAGAAAAACAAAATAATCGGCACTTCACAAATCCCCAGGTAGGAAAACGAAAAAAAAGCAGCGTGAAGACGAAAAGAAAATCACTGTCAGAATACCGGAAGAGGTGTTTTTAGTTGCCCTGCTCCAACTCTTTTTTTATTATCGGACAAACGAAATTCAGCCATCATCTTCAATCGGGCCCCTTCCCGATGGTCGCCAACAGTAACCTCATAAAAAGAAACGGTATCGCCCCCGGAGGATTCGAGTGTATTTTCGGATAAAGAAAAGCAGTAAACTCCCTGTAATCATCATCCGCTACCCAATAGCCTATGTCTACAAAATTTCCATTAATCGGCAATTCACGCCAGACGCCTCCGACATCCTCATAAAGTAATAAAATGACGTTCGCCGCAATGAATAATTTTACCGCTACGATTATATAAGATAAACTTCACGCTGTCGCTTTCTGTCGAATAAACTGTATATTCCGGACGGATGGCAACGCCTAATGTATCATTCACCCCGACCGTTATGTTTTCAACTGGCGTTTCAACTCCAGTGAAACGGAAAGCGGGAGAATCCATGACTTGTTCGCGAAATTCCCTCCGCTTCTCCGGCGTATTAACGATTAAATGGATTTCGATATCGTGCGTACCGACTCCAGCTCCGGTTACGTTTCTCATTACAGACGTATTTTCCAAGGCTCTCCACCGTTCAACCAGTTTATCGTTAATAGCAAACAAATCCTTTTGTGTATATGTTTTGCACGGTTCGACAATAAACTCTTTCGATTGCAGTTCTTTCTCCAGTCGCTGACGAACAGTAGCAGAATCGCCTTTGATTTGGATAACCAACGTATCCCGGTCGTTAATATAGATACCGCCTATAAAGTCGGGGCAATTCTTGCTTTCGACCGAAAAGCCTACAACTCCGGGAAGATTATCGCCATAGAGTTCTCCCAGCTTATTCAATAACAGCATCGGAACTTCCTGAACAGGCATCTCCCTGCCTGACAGCTGACCGACACTGTCTTTCGGCACTAAATCCGTCTGTTTGCGGGAAGTGGAAACATTGCAGGAAGCAACAAGCCACACGCAACCGATACATACCAGTGAAAGATAATAATTTTCCATACCGCTTTTTAATTTAATGCTTTTGACTAACGATTCTTATTTCCCCGGGTCTGTAAATATAACAGGAACAGTATATCGACATTTCATAAAACGAGGTTGCTGATAGTAACCGACAGCCGGTTTCCAACGTGGCATAAGCCGAAGTACCCGCAAAGCCTCTTCATCAAATGCAGGAATACTGCTAACACGAACAACTTCAATATCCTCCAACTCTCCATACGTATTTATAGTAAATGTACAAGTAACCCTCACATTCTTATTCGAACCGATATACGAAGAAGGATATTGTAGATGTTTCCTGATAAACTCTAAACAGGCAGCACTACCGCCGGGGAAACTCCGGCATCGATTCATAATCGACAAATATTTGATTTTCCTCCATCCGTTTATCCCATGCTTCGCGAATTTTCTGCCGGGTATAATGATGTTGCGGACGGAACGAGACATAAACAGCGTACATACATTCCACCCGTTTGCCGGCTTTATCATAGGCCGGAAGCCAATTTTTGCGACATTGTATTTATCAGACGCTTTACCTCTTTTTTTTCACAGGCCGGCTCACTACTGTCCAGCGTGAAAGCATCTTTTTGCCATTCCCATTGTGTCTATCGTAAACAGGCAAACGGCGTAACCTCCCCTATTTGCTTTTAACATATCTACAGGATACTCCATCTTATCATAAAAATACTTTTCAAGATCTGCAAAACCGGGAAATTGAGGCTCCTCACTTAACTCCACCGGATTCTTCTGTTGTAATCCCAGCTGCCAGATGCCACGATAAACCGGATTACGGACTGTATCGACAGGTTCTTTTTCCAACTTCTCCAAAAGGGTGGCAGCAACCTGCTTCGTCAAAGCCCAATCAGTCTCATTCCTGACAATCCGGCTGTAAACGGAATCCCCCAGGTCGGTCAATTCGCGGCACAAAGAACCGGCCTCAGGTGCCCATTTCAAAGCGACGCTCACTTTTCCCACAGGTATCCGTCGAAGCGAAATAACAGGTATACCCATCCAGTCGAGACTATACCCGTCTACATCTTCTGCCAGCAGAAGGGCACGACGGAACAGATTCGAAAGCAGGTCGTACAACTCCCGGTCAGCCGGTGCTTCCATCGTTTTAGCAGAGAATCTGTCTGTAGAATAATGAAAAAAGATGATGGCCCTCAATCGCTTTGAACCGATAGATATCGTCCAACCGTTCTATTTCCCAGGCTTTACAATCATCCATGCAATCCTTATTCATAAAGAAAAAGCCTGCGGAGCAGAAGAAAATGTCGTACGCAGGAAGTTAGTACCAACCATTTCGACAGAAAGAGTATCATAAGTGAGTTCAAGATACCGGTCTTTTACCTGTGCACCCAAATCGGCCAACGAAAACAGGTACACGAATAGAAATCCTATAATTCGCATAAACAAGCCCTCCAATTAGATATTATACGGTTTCCAAATATACAGAATAAAAAAAGATGAGAGAAAGCGTACTCTTCACTTATTTTTTAAAAGATACAGAAAATCCCCTGCCTTCCATCTCATTCTTGTCGGTTATTTTCTTCTTTATGAAAATCTACCGGAACGGTAAATTTTACTTTTACCGGTTTACCGCGTTGCTGGCCGGGTATCCATTTCGGCATTTTCCGGATGATGCGGATTGCTTCGTCATCGAGTTCTTTATACGAAGAAGAACGAATGACCTGAATATCACTTAACGAACCGTTTCTTTCCACGACAAACGAAACAGCCACACGTCCTTCTTTTGTTATGTTCTTCGAGATATTATCCTTAATGAATTTTAAAAGACCGGAATGACCGCCATCCGAAATTCGGGCATTTGTTCTACGACATCGAATACCCGCGTTGCGAATAAATATTCCTCCTTTTCGCGATATTCCTGTTCAGATAAACCGCCCAGAACCGTTTCGGGAACAGGAGTTTTGGTAGCCTGTGCCAGTTCCTGTTTGCTATCCGACAGGCGAAAATCTGCCATCATCAAAGTTTGTCACCAACGTGCATATCACCGACGGTAACCTCATAGAAAAAGCGATAACGTCCGGTATGGTTCGGATACACATCGGGATAAAGGGAAGCAGAAAACTCCCAACTGCCTCCATTTTCTACCCCATAAAGGATATCGACTGCAAAATCATTGATAGGCAGTTTGCGCCAGACATCTTTATCGTCTTCATAGGTGATATAATAATGTGCACCACAACAAACAGGACCTCCGCTATGATTGTATAAGATAAATTTTACCTGCTTGGTTTCCGTTGAATAAACAGTGTATTCAGGACGAAGAGCAACGCCTTTTATATCGTTCACTCCTACTGTAGTATTTACAGGGGCACCTCAGGACCGGTAAAACGGAAAGCCGGAGAATCCATCACTTTCACGAAATTCTTTCTGCTTCTCAGGAGTATTGACAATCAAACATACCTCGATAGCATGTGTTCCAACCCCGGTACTTTTCACATTACGCATCACAGAAGTTCTTTCGAGTTGCCGCCATCGTTCAGTCAGTTTTTCGTTAATTGCTAAAAGTTCTTTTTTTGAGTATAGGTCAAACCTGGTTCGACTACGAACTCCTTCGACCCCAATATCTCTTCCAGTTGTTTACGGCCAGTGGCAGAGTCACCTCTGATTTGGATAACCAACGTATCCCGATCATTAATATAGACACCGCCGATAAAGTCGGGGGCAATTCTTGCTCTCGACCGAAAACCGATAACACCGGGAGGGTTATCGCCATAGAGTTCACTCAGCTTATCCAATAGCCGCATCGGAACTTCCTGGGCAGAGACTTCCTGACATATTGTGAGCCGGAGTCTCACAAATACTGTCTTTCGGCATCGTGTCCGCCAATTTACGAGAGGTGGAGATGTTGCAGGAGAAAGCAAACAACAGACCACCGATACATACTGATAAAAAGAAGTCGATTTTCCATACCTCATCTGATTTATTGATTATCCATTACTCGCCTGCTTCTTACGGAAGAGTGACCGGAATGGTG
>VOFJ01003312.1_pt1 | contig 33293 bp, 57 predicted proteins | sample 5384081 | NCBI WGS metagenome assembly VOFJ01 (sample SAMN12384729, study PRJNA508395) | human gut metagenome | isolation source: healthy gut I | host: Homo sapiens | reverse complement strand
CTAATCTTTCTAATCAGTTCTGCTGTCAAATAGGTATTAATACCGGACTATGCCACAATTATCATTGAACTTACAGAAAGAAAAAAACACACTTTACCTGCTTTTAAAAATTTCTTTAAAAACAAATCTAGTTTCATCATGTAATCTTTTATCATTTTCATTTCATCACCTGTTCTTTCTTTTTTATGAAATAGATTGTAGCATTACTTCTCACTCAATTTCCCTTCATTGTAATAAAACCGTTCCCTGCTGTAATTTTTTCTTATAATCATGATTACTGAGGCTTATTTCTATCCACATATAAATATAAAAAATGCAATCTTTTTTTCAAATCACGCATCTCTTCTTCGCACAGCTTAAATTGTTATTCCTTTTCAATTCTTTTGATGTATTCCTGAGTAATTCTTCTCTTTTCACCATACTTTCCAAGACAAAAATACTCCATTCTCTCTCATTCTAAATTTGATGTGTAAAACATTTTGTGGTACAGCAGATTTTCTTGTCCGCTGTACCACAGTTTTTAACCAGCCTTTCAATCACAAATCATTAATTAACTATCTGTGATTGCCATGTTTCTCATACGTTTTGCCGATTATGAACCGAAATAATACATGAAAATGTAACCAACAAAAATACAATTCCAATGGTGCTAAATGGGATATTCCAACTGCCGCCAAAATGAGTAATGACAATTTTCGCATAAATCAAATAATGTAACATAAGCCCAAATACAATTCCTACAATCATTCCGCAGACAGCGTATGTAACAGCTTCCTGCTGTTATCATCTTTGTGACCTGACGGCTTTCCATACCGGCAGCACGCATTGCCCCATATTGCTTCACTCTTGCAGACACGCCCATGGAAATACTGTTCATAATATTCAACACGGTTATCAAAGGAAATAATTGTTAAGAAACCATATGCTGCAATTCGGAACACCCAATAGGAACCACTGTTTTCACTATTCACTTCCCGATTATCTGAAAAAGAGATTTCCGTTTGCCAGATTAGCGATTTTCTTTTACTGCGGTTTCGGATACATCTTTTTTTCAATACGACTCCTATTGTAACGAAACCACAGTCTCCTGTCAGACGGGTAAATGTCTCCTCTGAGCATACCACAGTCGGTGCGTTACTGACACTTCCTATTCCTTCGGATGCGACGCAGGCAATCTCAAGTTCTTGATTTCCGATTTTTTATTTTGTCCCCGACACTTAATCGATTGCTTTGATTATATACTGCCATCGCATAGTTTCCGTCTCCATATACCTTTCTCTATATCACCACTGACTACCGAATTTTTTTTGAACTTGTCAAGCAATGCCTTATCGTGGGAAAACAAATCAATAGTACCCTCATTTCCATTTATCTCTACAGGATATGATGCATACAGCCCAAAACCAAAAAGCCCAGTCCACGCCCTCAATTTGTTCAATTTCTTTCAAAAGATTCCCGTCTATGGAATTTGTATCATTCTCACTTGCAATCGTAATATCCGGTGTGAATTTGCTCACTGCTGATGGGAGAAGCTTATTTACCACATCAAGGCAGGCAGAAAATGTCAGGAACAGCACGATTGTAAGGGCAAAAGAACCTGTCATCAAGAATAAATTCTTTTTTCTCCCTGTCGCATGGTAAACTCAAAGAGACGTTTCCACCTTAAAAAGCCTCGTATTGGCCGCACGAACAATCTTTTTTTGTTTCTCCCGCATTTCCCGATACTGCCGCCACTGGAGAAACTTTCGCCGCCTGCTTTGCAGGGGAATGGGCTGCCAATCAGAACAGTGACTATGCCGACCATAGCTCCGCAGAGGATACCTCCCGGACTAACTGCAAAAAGTGGCATGTCTTCCCACTCGCCCTTTACAAAAAAATCGCAGAATCGCACAAAGCATCCAACAAATCACCGTTCCAAGCACACATCCAATTGGTATCGCCGTTTTACACCAATTTAGAGCTTCAAATCTTACGAAACGTAAAATCTGCTGCTGGCTTGCCCCCCGATGCAACGCATCATACCAAAAAAACTTTGTCCGCTGTGCCACATTGCTGTTCATACAGCCTGAAACCATTAAAACTCCTGCCGCCAATATGATTACCAGACAAACTGCCGCTAGCGGATAAAGCCCATTAAATGTTTCACTGCTACTGGCTCCCAAAAAATCCCAATACGGCTGTATTTTCACTGACCTGTTCATCTGTAAGGTGATATTGCACTTTTAAATTTTCAATCGTTTTCTTTAATCCATTTTCTTTTTTGAAACCGAATATAAAAACTGCGAATCCTCCTCCACCCCATTTGTGCTGCAGATTTCATCAAAGGAAGTCCTGTTCATATACACACAACATCCCTGAATCATATCATTGAACTCCTTATCATCCTCATAAAAACCGGAAATGGTATATTCAAAATCGCCCTCAGGTGTCTTTAAGATAACCCGATCCCCAATTTTACTGCCAAAAAGTTCTTTTGCGTCCATACTGAGGGCTACTTCGCTTTCCGTCTGCGGATAAGAGCCCTCAGATGGATAATTCATAATGTCTGTAACATATCTCTCTTCGATACCATATAAAACTACATTTTTACCACCTATATAATAGCCCTGATCCGTGTCTGCATTAATCTCATCATACCATGAAGAAAAATGCAATGTCAGAATTTTTTCATAATCTGTTGTACTTTTTTCCTCCGGAAGATTCTGTAGAGCAATATGCCAATCTCCATGATTTCTACGCATTGCTGTCAGTTCAGATTCATTCCACATCTCTCGCCATCGAAAAGATTGAAGTCACTAAAAACACTGCAAGAATAATACAAATACGTGTCATTCGGCTCTGTCGTCCATGTACCTTTGACGAAATAGGCACGAGGCTTAAATAGCTTTTCATTCACTGCACCTCCCCATATCGGTCAGTACGCCATCCGATACCTGCAATACCCTGTCTGCTGACTGTGCAATGCTTCGATTATGGGTAATCATAATAATCGTCTGTGCATACCTCTTTGACGCATTTTTTAATAAAGCAATTACCTCGCTGCTATTCTGTGAATCCAAATTTCCTGTTGGCTCGTCAGCAAGAATCAGCGAAGGGCGTGTGATTAGTGCACGTCCAATTGCTACTCTCTGCTGCTGTCCCCACGATAACTGGCCCGGCAAATGGTTACGGCGTGCTTTTTAAATTCAGTACCTCAAGCAATTCTTCCCGATACTTTTGATTTGGTTTTTGATAGTCCAACAGTATCGGGAAAATAATATTCTGTTCCACCGTCCAATTCTGGTATCAAATTAAATGCCTGAAAAATAAATCCTATATTCCGCCTACGGAAAATAGTCCGCTTACTCTCTTTCATCGCAAAAATATCCTTGCCTTCAATCAATACTTTGCCTGATGTGGGATTATCCAGTGCCCCAATCATATTAAGGAGCGTACTCTTGCCGGAACCGGATTCCCCGACAATCGCCACATATTCTCCCTTTGGTACAGAAAAACTAACATTTTTTCAAAGCGTGTACGGCTGCCTCTCCGCTGCCATAAGTTTTTGAAATAGACTGAACTTCTAATAAATCCATATACTATGCACCTCTTTCTTTGATTATTATAGAAAGCATACCACCCAAATCCTACAGTAACATGACTCTTAGCCTACAATTTTGTAGGATTTAAGAAATTGAGTGTAAACGTGGTTCCTTTTTTGAAGTTCACTAGTTACCTCTATCGTACCGTTATGTGCTTCAATAATCATCTTTGCAAGAGGAAGACCAAGCCCTAATCCCTGCTTATCCTTAGAAAAACGACTCCGGTAAAACCGTTTGAAAATGTGGTGAATATCTTCTGGATGGATACCACATCCATTATCTTTTATCTGAATCTGAACCATCGAAGCAGACTTCTGCCACTTGATCTCCACGGTATCTCCGTTTTCTGTATGATCCAATGCATTTTTTACAATATTATCCACCGTCTCCAGCATCCAGTCACGGTCGCAACACAGCAAAAACATCTTCTCTTCCAGATAGTAACAATTCTTTTTTTGCTCCTGCTCAACACGATACGCAAAATGTAGTTCTACATCCTTCATCATCTCTGCCACATTTTCTGGCTTTTCTCCAACACAATAGAGCCTGCGTCCAGCTTTGTAATCTTCAAAAAGATTCTGCACCAGTGTATCTATTCGATCAAGTTCTTTCTCTGATAACAATGCGAACTCTTGAATTTCTGGCATATCAGCGGTCTCATCCTGCAAAAGTCCATTGTAGATATTTAATGCAGCCAGTGGCGTCTTTAACTGATGGGAAATATCAGATATCGTATTTTTTAAAAATTGTTTTTGATCTACGTTCCTGCTCTATATGTGCATTTAAGATGGCCGCCAAAGAATTTACCTCATGGAAAAACGATACACCTCTCCTTCTTCCTCATCACAGTCAATGCGGCCTTATGGTTTCCGGAAATATATTCTGTAATCTGTGCCACCGCTGTTTCCATAATCTCGTTCTGTTCCTTAAAAATAACCATAGCAGAAAACGACAATAGCAATTCCCATTCCAATCATGCACAAGAAGATAACTAACACCGTAGGTCTTATCTCAAAAATAGTAAGCAGCGTAGCCATCAAGGTAAACAGCATGATACAAGCCGTTATTTTACAGAACAAACTCTTGATTTTCTTGTTTACCAGTATCTTCACTTACACTTCACCTCACTCCACCGAATTCCATTTATAACCCATGCGGCGTACCGTCACAATCCGTTCTGGTTTTCCCGGATTATCCTCAATTTTGGTACGCAACCTGCGGATGTAGACCGTCAGTGTATTGCTGTCCACATAATCTTCGTTGCAGTCCCAGAGTTTCCCCAAAATCTGTTCCGGAGAAAGCACCTGTCCTGAGTTTTCCATCAACAGGCACAGAAGTTTATATTCATTCGCTGTCAAGTCGATTTTCTCATTATTCTTATATACCTCTCGCTTTAAGAGCTGGATAGTAATACCACCGGAACTCAACTCCACATCTGCCTGATTAAAGTTATCACTTCTACGGATCAGGGCATTGATTCTCGATATGAACACAGCCAGTTTGAACGGCTTCGTAATATAATCATCACCGCCGATGTCCAGTCCCATGATAACATCTGTTTCTTCATCCCTTGCAGTCAAGAACATAATCGGTACTTTCGATATTTCCCGGATTCTTTTACATATATCAAATCCAGAACCATCCGGCAGAGATACGTCCAAAATCACTAAATCGTATTTTCCATCCTCCCATATCTCATCCGCTTCACTTTTGGTGTGTGCAATATCCAGTCCATATCCCGCTTTTTTCACTGCAAAAAGACAATCCGCTTATTAAACTCAGGTCATCCTCAACTAATAAAATATATTTCATAAATATCTATCTCCTGTTATAAAGTGCTTATTTGCACCATTTTCAAAAAACAAACCCTATAATTTTAAATTTTATCCTGTCTATAGGATACCATCTATTTTACTTCTAAAAAGCAGTATTATCTCAACTCTATCCTTTCACTAATACAAAAACAGAAGGAACTAAAAACGAAACCATCACATCATGCTCCGTCTCAACGATATGGAATATGATATTGTCACAGAAAATGCCCAAACAGCAAATCTGCCTGTGGCAGAATATGCACGTAAGCAAATAATGAACCAGCGTATTACACTGAAATATGAAGTAGTAGCTGATGTGCCGGAACTAAAGAACTAATTCTCTCATATGCTTTTGCCTCTACGATATAGACTCTCACATCCCTGAAACAATTCCATATCCCATAATAGATGCTGAATGAACCGTATAACTATTCTCCTTAACCGCATCTCCGGAGTTTCCTTCTACCGTATAGACTGTCGTTCCATTACAGCTTTCCACGATTCCCACATGGTCACTAACACCATCATGATCCCAGTCAAAAAAGATAATACTTCCTGCTGTTGGGATGCTCCCGGATACAGTCTGCATAATACTGAATTCCCATCTTGATGGAATAGTCTGCATCCTGAATTGCTCCCGGACTATTGGGATACTCGGTATTATAAGGGCACTCACTGGACTGCATGGGATCGGTTCCTCTCCCGCCGCTTTCCTGCATCATGATTGCCTGGATGACCGATACATATTCCGGGATTCCAAATTCACTGGCATACCGCTGGATCGTCGGGGTATGTGCCAGTACTTCTGCACTTAGAGGCTCTGCGCTCTGGAAATTCCCCATAAAAGCAGCTCCGCCGATAATACTACAATTAAAAAATCAGTATGATAAAAACCGCACTGCCTCATCCGTTGGTACGGGCAGGATATCAATGGATAACATCAGATCCCGGCTCAGATCACAGAGCTCGGAAATCATGTCATCTTTTACATAACTGGCATAGTCCTGCATATACAAAAACTCTTCCATAGCGGTCATCGATACAGAAGCAGTCTTTTTTGAAATTCCACCTATGCATTTGTAGTACATGGTTCCCGGCATGACCCTGACTGGATAATCTATATAACTCTGATTTCGAGGATCATTCACCCCCAGAAAATTTGGCAAACAACTCTGGATAATATTTCTTTTGAATCTTATTACATTCAGCAATTGGATTCTTTTCCATAAAAAATTCCTACCCATTTGAGTAATCTCCTAAATAATATTCAAAATTAAAAGATACCCCATAGATAGGAATTTTTTAAATATTTAATTTAATTTATTCTCATAATCTTGCAATTCATGAAAAATATTATCCACATAAACTGTATCGTTTTTCAATACGATACAACATAAAAATATCGATGCGATAGGAAATTGATTCTGTAGTATCCTAACTCTCTTAGTTTGGGATTATCACAGAGTTTCAGACTTCCGGCAACATTTGACAAACTTGTCTTTGTTGCCTCAAAATCGTTTAATAAATTTCTTGCAGCCTGTTCACTTTTCTTTTCAAACAAAAGATATGCAACGAATCCGTCAAGATCCTCCTCCGCACCCCTTGATAAAACAATCTTATAATCCATACTTTGACCTCATATCAGAAATCACATCATCTGCATCTCTGAACTTCCCCTGCTCTCTGGACTTTTTCAATTTTGCAAGCATCTCTTTCTCAGTCATCGGTGCATATGGATTTGTTTCTGCCTGTCTTTTTGATTTCAAAAGGAAATCCATTTGTAGCAACAGCCTGTGTTAAAAACATTCTGATTGCTGTTGTTGTGTCTGTACCCAGATCTTTAAATAATGCATCTGATTTATTCTTTAACTCATCTTCTCTACCCTGACTTGAATTGTACTAGCCATATTCAGCACCTCCACTTCCATTCATTTTCTTTATTATAATGCTAAATCATTTCTATTTCAATACATTTGTATTGTTTTTTTGCAAATTTTAACAATCCCAAAAATGCTAAAAAGGAACCGGACCATCCGTCCGGTTCCCATCTAAGGAGGAGAAGAACAATTTATTTGTATTCCTATATTCAATTAAGATAATTTCCAGATTTCTTTGTTGTACTGATCGATGGTTCTGTCAGAGGAGAAGAAACCTGCCTTGCTGATGTTGATCAGTGCTTTCTTTGCCCATGCCTTGCGATCGGTATAAGCTGCATAAGCTTTCTCTCTGGTTGCAATGTATTCCTCGAAATCCGGGAATGTCATAAACCAGTCTTTGTTTAACAACTCATTGTACAGACGCTCTAAGTTCTCACTGCATCCTACAGACTTTACAGTGTCACTTACAATAAAGTCAACGGCTCTCTTTAACTCAGAATCTTTTTCTCATAGTAGCTTCTGGAGTTGTAATCGCCTCTTGCATAGCGGTCGATAACTGTCTGGGAATCCTCACCGAAGGTAAAGATATTCTCATTTCCAACCAGCTCTGCGATCTCAACATTTGCTCCGTCCATAGTTCCAAGTGTCAGTGCTCCGTTTAACATGAACTTCATGTTACCGGTTCCGGATGCTTCCTTGGAAGCCAGAGAAATCTGCTCGGAAATATCACATGCCGGAATCATCTTTTCAGCCATGGTTACATTGTAGTTTTCTACCATAAATACCTTTAAGTATGGGCTGACTTCCGGATCATTGTTGATGATCTGCTGTAAGCAGAGAATCAGGTGAATGATATCCTTTGCGATAATATATGCAGGTGCTGCCTTTGCTCCGAAGAATACCGTGATCGGAGTTGCTGGCTTCTTTCCTTCCTTGATCTCGAAATATTTATGAATGACATAGAGTGCATTCATCTGCTGTCTCTTGTACTCATGTAATCTCTTTACCTGAATATCATAGATGGAATTTTCATCAATATCAAATCCCTGTTTCATCTTCAGGTAATTCTTCAGATCTGCCTTCTTTCCGGCCTTTACTGCAAGGAGACGGTCGAGAACGGCATCATCGTTTACGAAATTGCCAAGTTTCTCCAGCTCATTGGCATCCTTCTTCCAGCCATCGCCGATCAGGTCAGTAATCATTGCGGAAAGTTCCGGGTTGCAGGACATGAGCCAGCGGCGGAATGTGATTCCGTTTGTCTTATTGTTAAACTTCTCCGGATAGAGCTTGTAGAAGTTATTTAACTCACTGTTCTTTAAGATCTCTGTGTGCAGATATGCAACACCGTTAACACTGTATCCGTAGTGGATATCCATATGTGCCATGTGTACCAGACCGTCTTTGATAATATAGGTGCTTTCATCGGAAACCTTTGCACGTACACGGTTGTCCAATTCGCGGATGATCGGCATCAGCTGAGGAACTGCTTTCTCAAGGAATCCAATCGGCCATTTTTCAAGTGCTTCTGCAAGGATTGTGTGGTTGGTGTATGCACAAACCTTAGATACAATAGATACAGCCTCATCCATAAGAATTCCACGCTCCTGTAACAGACGGATCAGCTCCGGGATAACCATGGACGGATGGGTATCGTTGATCTGAACGGTCGCATAATCTGCCAGATCATGCAGGTTTGATCCTTTCTCAACTGCCTCATCAAGAATCAGTCTTGCGGCATTGCTTACCATGAAATACTGCTGATATACTCGCAGAAGACGTCCCTTATCATCGGAATCATCCGGATACAGGAATAAGGTCAGGTTCTTTGCAATGTCATCTTTGTTAAAATCAATGGTATCTCCGACAATGCTCTCATCCACCGTTTCGATATCGAACAGACGAAGCTTTGTCGTACGGTTGTTGTATCCGACAACATCAATGTTATATAATCTGGACTGTACGGTAAATCCGCCGAACTGTACCGGATAGGTGATATCGGTCTTTCCTGTCAGCCAGCTGTCCGGTGTGATCCATGGGTTTGGAGTCTCTTTCTGCAGATTGTGATCAAATACCTGTTTGAACAATCCGTAGTGATAATTTAATCCGACACCGTCACCGTTTAATCCGAGTGTTGCGATGGAATCTACGAAACATGCTGCCAGACGTCCAAGTCCGCCATTTCCGAGTGAAGGCTCAAGTTCGATCTCCTCAATCTCACCGATATTTTTTCCAGATGCTTCAAGTTCGGATTTTACACTGTCATAAATGCCAAGGTTGATCAGGTTGTTGGACAAAAGCTTTCCGATCAAAAAAACTCTGCAGAGATGTAGTACAGCTTCTTTTTTTCCCTCATTGCTGACCTTGTCCTCTGCCATCTGCTTTGTCATGTCAAGAAGTGCATAATAAATTTCTTCATTGGAACACTTCTCAATGGTCTTGTTATACTTCATGGATACTGCTTTTGCTAAAGTCATGTATTTTCCCTCCCACAAGATTTCGTGTTGTTTTTGATGTACTCAGTATATGATTTTTTTCCTGCTGATTTCTTGTCGTATTCAAGCAAAAACTGATACTATTCTATCATTTTTCATATTCAAATAACCCCCAGATGTTAAATTTCACCAATTTCGTGCCACCTGTCTTAGTACATTTCCACAGTGCCTGCATATCCTGTGTTTTCGCCTGTTTCATGCGTTTTCTGTCGTTTTTGTCCTTTACAGTCATAGGACAATTCTGCTAAAATAAAGATATGAATATACTTGAATATGAAAATTATCACGAAACCATCACACATGGGGATATCATCTTCCCTTATAATACATATCTATGCTCGATCCCACTGGATTTTCCGCGTGTACCGCTGCACTGGCACGATGAACTGGAACTGATCTACATCAAAAAAGGGATGGGACGCATTACGGTAGATTTCCGGGAATACAAAGTAAAAGGTCCAACTCTGGTTCTTATTCTTCCGGGACAGCTCCACTCCATTGACCAGCTGGAAGATATGCCTTCATGGAATATGAAAATATCATCTTTAATCCGAGTATGCTGATTCCACGGCAGAACGATGTGACTGCCACCGATTTTCTTCTTCCTCTTATGAGCGGAAAAGTCACGGTTCCAACCATCTTCACCCCTGTCTATCCTTATTACACAGATGTCATCATGCCAATTGATGCCTGTGACGAGATCAGCAAGACCAAACCACAGGGCTATGAACTGTACATCAAAAGTCAGTTGTACCAGTTTTTCTTTATTTTAGACAACCGCTGCCGGAACTTAACGACAGGCAGTAACCGCAAAACGCTTGATAAAATGAAAATTGTTTTAAAATACATTGAAAATAATTACATGCAAAAAATAACGATTGCCGACATCGCGGCAACCGTTGATTTTTCCGAATCTCATTTTATGCGGTATTTCAAAGAAACTATGGGAACGTCTTTCGTGGACTATCTGCGGGACTACCGCCTGACAATCGCCTCGCGTCTGCTGACAACTTCCGCGCGACTCCTCCATTCTGGATATTGCGGCGGAATCCGGTTTTGAAAATCTTTCCTATTTTAACCGGGTGTTCAAACAAAAATACAGCATGACACCGCGCCAGTTCCGGAAAGAAAGCCAGTAATTTTTCCGGCATAGCCGGTGAAAACCACAGTGAACTACATCGGTAATTGAATCACCGAGCATCAGATATATATGGCTTCGCCATACAGATTCTGGGTGCGTCCATGACACCTTTACTGCTACCTTTTTGGGGTTACACAGCTACTTTTATGATCAGGGGAGAAGATAATCCGGTAACGGATATCTTTTTTCTCTTTGCCGCATCCGGCAAAATATTTTCTCATAATGTTATATGCCCCTACTGCATCCGCATTATATACTGACAACTGGTCCCTTATACAATCCCCTGCTGGTTCTGTTACATTTCTTTTGCATATTCTTTTTGTTACTTGTGGTGCATGTGGGGGAACACTGGCTTGAATATTCTTCTGTCTGTTTCGCAAGTGTGTAATTCCATGCATTGCAAGTTTATACTCCAGCATTCCATATATTTTCGCATAAGGCAGTGCATGAAGTTTTTGATTTGTCACTTTTCCCAGATTCTTATTCCTTCGAATATTTGTGATATCACCAATAATAACCGTGTGGATATCATTTGCTTTACAATAATTCACTACTGCTCTGGTCACTTTATGAAGATAGTCGTGAATACAGTTTCGCTTTTTCTTATATACCTTAAGCATATGTTTGGATGGCTTCGGATACTTAATCCCTCCTGCTGACTGACAGCTGTTCCATTGATGCCCAAGTCTTGCGATTTCTTTATCATATTTCTGGGAGATTTCCAGATATTTTCTTCCAAGGATAAAACTTGTGCCCGCAGAATCATAACAGGTTATCAGATTGTGGAGACCCAGATCAATTGATAAATAGTGTCCGTTATCCTGCATTTTTTCCACATCTTTTACGTCATAAATCACGATAACCTGACACACGTTTTTTCCGATCCGGTGGATATATCTTAATCTGTTTGATGACATCCGTGTTTTGGAAAATCTTATTTTCCAGATACAGATAGTTGTCACCGATGTCATATGTATGCTTCAGATACTCCTTTAGCTGCTTCGGAAGTGATAGTCGTACCCTTTTGCTTCCAGATACATGTACAATTGCATTCTGCATATAGGTAATTGTCATACCGCTTTGTTTAAATCTTGGCGGCTTTGGATTCTGGATGCCTTTACTTTTTATCAGTGCGTAAAATGACTTCCATGATTTATCCACCAGCTTGCACACTTCCTGCGCCGTCTGCGAGGGCAGGGATTTGAACCACATATTTCCTTTTAACCGTGCTTTCTGATCATACCAGTCAGGGTAATGGGTCATTCAAGCTCCTTGAAATTGCGGCGTTCATAGTTGCACACGTTCCAGAGTTTAGATGCCGCATAGCACATATGGCCTACGATATTAGACTCTGTTGTATTCAGTTGAATATCTGTCTTATGTGACAGCAGCATGTTCTTTTCCTCCTTAATAAGATTTACTCTGATGTTCAATATAACGCCGTATGTTCTTTCAAATACTTTTCAACTTCCGCATTCAGAATCTTTCGCCTGTACTTTACCGACCAAACCACATGGTAATTAATGTTGTACACGCAAGTGCGTGAATGAATTAAATTTTCCTTCATACACATAGTATACCACATCTCCAAGAAAAAGAACAAGTGTTCTGTTTAAAGTTCAAAAAGACCTAAAATGAAATTTTAAATTCCACTGCCCTACAGGGCGGTAGAATTTAGTCCTGCACAGTAGATATTTACTCTTTCATACAGCAGTGTTATTGTAAAAGTTCCTTCTGACAGCAGTAGAAGGAGAATTATCATGAGTAAATATATCCCTGGAAACCAGAAACATCTAACACTTAATGACCGTATCTACATCGAAAACGAATTATCCAAAGGTGCAACTTTTAAAGACATTGCGGCATTCCTTTGTAAAGATCCTACAACCATCTCAAAAGAGGTTAAATCACGACGCCTTTCTGACTGGTACCACAAAGGAACTTTCTACAATGCCAAAAAACTTTTGTGTACACCGCTATCACTGTAAAAAAACAAATGCCTGTGGAAAAATCATGCTCTGCGGTATTAAATGTACATCCTGTCCAACCTGCAACCAAACCTGTAAGGATTTCGAAAAGGAACGGTGCTGAGACTTGATAAGGCGCCTTATGTATGTAATGGCTGTCCAATGAAAATCAATCATTGTACCATTGCCCATAAATACCGCTATGATGCCCGTTTTGCCGACCGTAAGTACCGCGAATTATTAAGTAGTTCCCGTGCCGGGATAAATATGACCCGGCATCAGCTGCACCAAAAAGACCAGATTGTTACTCCGTTGATCGCACAGGGACAGTCACCCTATCAGATCCTGATCAATCATCCGGAACTGGATATGTCTGTCCGCTCCATGTACACATACATCGATAAGGGACTGTTCACAGCCAGAAATGTGGATCTGAAAAGGCAGGCAAAATTCAAACCAAGAAAGTGCCACAAAACACAGATCAAAGACCGCGAAGTATTTACCAACAGAACCTATGCAGACTTCTGTTCTTTGGAATTAAATTCTTATGTACAAATGGACACAGTAAAGTCATCAAGGGACTCCCAGAAAACGCTGTTAACCATGATCTTTACAGAGGAAAAACTGTTTCTTGCATTTCTTATTAACCGGTGCACAAAAGGTGCCGTCCGTGCTGTATTTAACCGTTTGGAAAAACGTATGGGAACGTATGAATTTACATCTGTTTTTGAAAATATCTTAACCGACCGTGGCTCTGAATTTGGGAACCCAGAAGAATTAGAAACTGGAATTACTGGCATACAAAGAAGCAGCATTTATTACTGTGATCCAATGCGTAGCGGACAAAAAGGAACCATCGAACAGGCGCATACCATGCTCCGCATGATATTGCCTAAAGGAACATCCTTTTGAATTTCTAACACAATGGGATGTGAATCTAATCGTGAATCACATCAACTCCACTCCAAGGGAAAGCCTTGACGGCAAAACGCCGTATGATGCTGCCCTGGAAACACTTGGAGAAGATGTTCTTAAAGCCTTTCAGCTCAAGCCGATTTCACCAGATGAAGTCAATTTAACGCCTAAGCTGATACGCTTTAAGAAGTAACTAATTAACTGATCGAAATCTGCTGTCAGACTGGATGTAAACTTTTCACATTTTTAAGATGCGACCAGTGGAATTTAGTCTAGCACACCGAATTCCAGTAGCCTGTTTTTCATGCCATAAAAACAACAAAATTTCGATAAGCTAGCTTAATTATAACAGAAAGCAAGAGATTTTGTTAAAAAAAACTCCTGCAAAATCAGCAAAATTTAAAAGCCGATGGAATTTACTCTTGCACTGGAATTTACTTTTTTCAAGTCAGCAGTTCAAAAAAAGAGGAGACGTTAAAGTCTCCAATGTAACCTGTGGTTACGCGCTTTCATCTGCGGCAATTGAATTACCGAGGATTCCCGCTTTTTATCCTAAAAAAACAAAGAAAAAAACGCAGCAAAAAGAAATCCCGCCACTACATCACTGATAAAGTGCACTCCGGAAACTACCCGGATCCATGCAATGGCAACTGTCATAAGCAAAAATACAATCCCCGCAGCCGGGCACACAAACCAGAACGTAAACGCAATCACTGCCGCGGAAAACACATGCCGGCTCGGCCAGGAATGTCCTTTCGTATCTTTTGGAATCACAGATGGCAGTTCAAATATTTCATACGGCCGTTTCCGGTTGATCCAGGCCGCACAACCGTCACAATAATAAATCCGTCCAGCGGCACACAGATGGCTTTATATAGCCGCATATCCTTCTGCCACAGCAGCCACAGAAGCAGGCATGGATATGCCACAAAAAATCACAACCGTCAATATTTTATTTGCTCTATGTAACGCCCGCGCACGTTTCGGGTCATCCCCGAAACGGCTGGGTCATTTTAACGTAAGTTTCTTTTTTCATAGGTAATCCTGTCTAACGTCCGGTATTGGTCTTACCGCCATTGTTTGTGTCTGCATCCGGATCTACCGCGTCAATTGCATCATCCACGCCATCTGCCACAGCATCACCGGCATCTTTCACACCATCCACGACATCTTTTCCCATATCCCCGATATCTTTTCCGACATTGCCATCGTTTTTGGAATTTCCGGCATCCGTATTATTGTCTGTTGTACCATTTCCAGTCGTATTGTCCGTTCCCGGAATGTTTTCCTGTGTAGTAACCTGTGTATTGGAAGTATCGTTTACACCATTGTTCGTTCCGTCATCATTTGCTGTACCACAGGCCGCAAACAGACAGATCCCTGCTGCAAGCATTCCGCTCATCATCAGAACTTTTAATTTTTTTCATCACACATATCTCCTTTTATTTGATCTACAGAGCTAGTGTGTGCAAAATTCCCATTTATTATACAACAAGAATTTTCCAGATTTTCTAGTGCTTTTTCATCTTTGGCTGGCAGAGCAGGGAGGCAATATAAGAAAAAACGAGTGCTGCGGAAAGCCCTGCCGCACAGTTTTTAAAGCCGCCCAGAAAAATACCGATAAATCCTTTCTTGTCCACCATCTCTTTGACACCCTTCCAGAGATTGTTTCCAAATCCCAGAAGCGGCACATTCGCGCCCGCCTGCGCCCATTGGGAAAACGGCTCATAGATCCCCACAAATCCAAGGATGGCCCCAAGGCAGACCAAAAGAACCATGATACGTCCCGGAAGCATTTTTGTTTTTTTCCATCAGGATCTGTGACAGTGCACAAATCATTCCCCCCTGTTACAAATGCAATTACATACTGCATATCCTTATCCCTCCTTTTTTTTGCGGATGAAACACAGCTTTCCAGCACAACACCGTGTGCAATCCCTGGTATTGTCTGTCCTTCATTGAAACTGACCGTAGAAAGCAGCGCGCCTGTCGGCACAAAGAGTATTCTTTCCAGTTCCCCGCTTGCCAGCTTTGGCAGGAAATGCGCACTCAGCACCGAGGCTGCACATCCGCATCCCGATCCTCCGGAACCGGTTCCCTGTGTCTGTGAATCAAAAATTAACATGCCACAGTCCTCATGCTGCTTGCGGATATCCATGCCTTTTTTTCAGCAGCAGATCAAACAGAATCTGCTGACCGACTTCTCCCAGGTCTCCCGTGATAATCCGGTCATAATCTTCCGGTTTTCGTTTAAAATCCGTAAGATTCTGCGCAATCAGCTCAGCGGCAGCCGGTGCCATCACGGCTCCCATATTCATGGAATCCTTGATTCCGTAATCTACAATCTTTCCGGTTGTGACTCCCGCCACCTTTGCCAGCGGCTGCTTCGCATCCTTTGACAGAATAAATGCACCGCCTCCGGTCACTGTCCATGTGGCACTTACCGGACGCTGATTTGCGTATTCCAGCGGAAAACGGAACTGTTTTTCCGCACTGGCAAAATGGCTTGAAGTGACTGCAGCCACGCGATCCGCATATCCGGCCGCTACCGTCATTGCAGAAAGTGCCAGCGCTTCTCCACATGTGGAACATGCCCCGTACAGTCCAAACAGTGGAATTTCAAACGTTTTCAGTCCAAATGATGAGGCAATCAGCTGTCCAAGCAGATCTCCGGCAAACAGATACCTCATATCTTCCGGCTTTTTGATCTGCTTTCCCGAGGGCAAGCGTTAATGCTTCTTTCTGCAGACTGCTCTCTGCTGCCTCCCATGTATGCTGACCAAATTTATCATCCGGTCTGATACAGTCAAATGCATCTGCCAGGGGCCTTCCCCCTCTTTGGTTCCAACCACAGATGCTGTTCAATAATAAAAGGAGCCTTTGCAAAGCAAAGACTCCCTGATCCAACCTGCTGATCCATACTGTCTCTCCTTACTTTGTTTTTGATACAGTATGTGCAGAATTTTTTTTTTTATTCGATTATTTGCCTTCGAACTTTGTACAACAGAGTCCACGTCATAGTCCTTTAAAACTTCCGTCCGTTAAGATCGCTTAACTCTATGAGAAACAGCATCTTTACCACTTCACCGCCAAGTTCCTCTACCAGCTCCGCAGCAGCTTTCATGGTTCCGCCGGTTTGCAATCAGATCATCAAAAAGTACAACCTTTTCTCCTTTTTTAACGGCATCTTTATGCATTTCAATCGTTGCCGTACCATACTCTAGATCATATGTTTTTTCAACTGTCTCACATGGCAGTTTTCCCTTTTTACGAATCGGTACAAACGGCTTATGCATGACATAAGCAAGTGGTGCTCCAAAGATAAAGCCTCTGGATTCTGCTCCGGCGATCACATCAAAATCAACGCCCTCCAAGCGTTTCGCCAGTTCATCAATGGAAAGCTTCAGTGCATCTGCATCCTGCAGTACACTTGTGACATCACGGAAAATAATTCCCTTCTCCGGGAAATCCGGGATACTGCGAATGTACTCTTTTAACTCTTTCATCCTCTTACCTCACTACTACACGAATTTCTTCGCGTTTTTGACTTTTGACGTTTCTATTATAAGACTTTCCACACGCAAGCGCAACTCTCACTTAACTTTTTCCCCATTCCTGCGTGCGCCTTGTGACCTCTTTTTACCGTCAGGATTCCCTCTGCCACCATAAACCGGATGTCATAATCATCAAATGCCATCCCGTAGATATAATCCGGCTTTTTGTTGTATGCCGCCCTGGGATCCTGTGCAAGAACCTCAAGAAGCGGTCCCCGCAGATGTTCCGGAATCTGTGCCTGCAATTCCTCCGGAAATACTACCGGTATCTGAAACTCCCGGAATTCTTCCGCAAAACCGTTTTTTGCCTCCTGATGGGCATCCACGTACGGCAGATACGGTTTGATATCAAAAAGCGGTGTGTGATCAAGCAGATCCAGCCCGGAAACCGTAAGAACCGGTCCAAGCTTCTGATCGATGCGCACTTTTTCAAGTTTCACGCACGAAAGACCGATCGAATTCGGGCGAAAGGGGAACGTGTGGCAAACACGCCCCGTTTTTTCTTTTCCTCCCAGACGGGGAGGTGCTACCGTTGCATGAAAGGTATCCTGCTTTTGCCCTCGAAAACTCCCAGAGAAGCCACAGGTGGGAAAACTCTTCGATTCCACGCACTGCATCCGGATTCCGGAATTTCGGTGTGAAAATGATCTCTCCACAGGTGCTCTCCGCCAGCCCGCTCTGTCTGGGAATTCCAAATTTTTTCTTTATACGGGGTCTCTACATAAGCTATATATTCCATATCCGTTCCTACATCTGATAAAACCGCAGATTTTCTTTCAGATCCGGTGTGATCTCTCCGCCGGCTGCTTCATATTTATCGTAAACAGAACGAAACCGCTGCAGTTTCTTTCTGTTTTTCCGCATCAAGTCTGTGAAATGCATTCTGATACTGTGGATTGGTGGCCAGTCCCTGGCGGATATCCTTTGCAAACGGACAATACCTTACCAGAATATCTCTTGCCACTTTATTCAGTCGGAAACTTCCCTGTGACTCATACTTCATCCACGCCTGATAATCCTTGACAAATACCTCACGGTAACTGTTGCGCGCACGGGACAGTGCAGTCTTGATCTTTTCCTTTGCATCTGCGGAAAGATCTGAATTTTTGCGATAATACTGAATAAAAAATCACAGTACTCCGCCGTAAGCGATTTCTCCCGGATATCGTTCCAGTATACACCCTGCACACGTCTGCAGATCTCCCAGCGGTATCGGCCGATACATTCCACCATCTGATCATCGAGATCCACTGCGGAAAAAATCGGAAACAGGAAACGCGCCGGTGTATCAATCTTGGCACCGGATGTCTCCTGCCACATCAGGGTACGGGTTCCGGCATTTGGCATCAGAATCACATCCGGCAGAATCTCCTTTTTTGATCCATTCCTGATTGATTCCGCGATCCGGATCGGAAAACATGACATCATGATAGAGTGCAGAATAATCCACACAGCGCACCTTATTGATGGCATCGGCAATTTTTCTGCGGTAACTGCCATCTTTTCCACGGTATTGATGAAATCCTCTTCCATCAGAACCGGACAGAATGTAGTCACACGGCCATAGGTCACACGGTTTCCGGAGGTAAACATATTGCGGATCTCAAACTGTACTTTCTGCCTGCTGTCATTTTTATACTGTTGCATCTGCGCTTCCGTAATATTCCCAGTTCTCTTTTCTTCCAGCAGAAATGCATTGAAATCCTGGTCAAATTCATTGCGGGACGGGTCTTTCTTTCCCTGATAAATCTGTACCAGCCAGTCATAAACCGTATAGACATTTGCAGAGTGAAACAATCCAAGCGAATCCGTCAGATTATACAGTGCATTTGTGTTAGTTTCCCCAGCACCTCCGCATCCATAAACCCAAAATTGAAAAACATCATCATGATCGGTGACGGCTTGACCAGTTCCTCAACTGATCTCATAAACGCCTTGGTATTAAATATCGTAAAAGACCTTTGTGATTTCCCTGCGCAGCTGTCTCGCCTCATTGTCTGTAGACATCATATCCGGCAGCTCCCGGTACTGCTGCACAATGCTGTGGAAATCCCTGATCATATCGCTGCCATATCCTGCATACTCCATAATATGTGCAATACAATCCTCACGCATAATATTGATACGTCCTTCGGACTCCTTGGTAAAGTCGTGATTCTCGCAGAGCTCATGTGCCTCCGCCATCTGCTTTTTGTCGTATACATCAAGCTTTGTCATGACATCCACCATATTTAACAGACGCTTTTTGATCTCGGAAATGTCCTGCTTTTTCTGCGACTGCTGGACTGCCATTGCAAAAAACAGATGAAAAATATCATCTCTGGAATCTGAAAATAAAATATCCCTGTTGTACTTGCAGATAATTTACCATCTCGCCGATTCCCTGTGTCACACGGCGCATCTGTGCCGCCGCCTCCATGATTGCTCCCACACACAGACTGTCATCTTTGATCATCAGCTGCATATATTCTTTCAGATAACTCCGGACCAGACTGTTACTGTTTGCAATCTCCCAGTTTTCCGCACGGTGCTGCATTTTTAAAGCTGCAAACTGTTCCATACGCGGAAAATCCTGTTCATCAAGAAGCTTCTCGCTGCACAGATTTTTGTATTCGCTGTACAACGTTTCCGCAGCATTATGTAAAAAGCATGCATTTTTTTTGCAGACTGGCATACAGACACAGTGCCTGATGCCGCTGTTCCACTGCCGTACGCAAAAAAATCGGGCGGAAATTCTCATGTTCAGACAAAATCTTCCGCAGATCCTGTGCATTTTTACATGGGATCACAATCAATGTCGTATCTTCATTTGCCACATAATCGCAGTCAAACCATTCGTTCTCGAGAATACCCACAATTGCATTCCGGTGCATAATGATCTCTGCAAATGCAAACTGCCGGATCACCGATCCCTCCTGGATCAGATACCATTCCATCACCTTGTCCTGTTTTCTGGCAAGCGTTTCTCCCTTTTTTTACCTTTAAAACATTCATGTCTTACTGCTCCTTGTCTGCGCCGCCGGACATCTGAAACGCTATATGATCTACCGTAAGTCCGGTTGCCCCAAAATATAATTTCATATAATGATGTCCCTCGAATGTATCAAACCGGATCTGCTGTGTCACCCACTGCCCTTTCGATCCCCTAAATGACAGTGTTCCTTTGATGATATTATCCAGATATACTGTTACCGGAAGCTGTGCCAGATCATCCAGATTTGATTTCACTTTCATCTGCAGTTCATAACTTCCGGCTTTCATATCCAGATCCGCAAGTATTTCTTTTCCCCTGATGTGTATCCCAGCCGTCACCAGAAATGCGGATATTTCCCTGCTCATCTGCCACAAATTTCATCATCTTTGAGACATCCGGATCATCTTTTGCAGCATTCTTCCGGTCTTTAAGTTCTTCCGGAGAAATCCTATTCATCTCATAAAGCATCGCCGGAGATTTTAGTACAAACTGCAATATATTGATGGCATTTCTCTGCAGCTGTCCTCTCGTAAGATTTCCCTTCTGGAATTCTTCGAGCATATCATCCTGCTGCATATCCTGCGCATCTGCAGTCACCATATATACATCATTCTGTGCCGCTGCCATGACCGCATGTATACGCGGATCCGATGGCTGTCCCTCATGGTTTGCCTTTTGCCCACCAGTCAGTCATAACGATGCCGGAAAATCCCCAGTCTTTGCGCAATACAATGGTATTGAGATCATAACTTCCTTGCAGTCCACACCCCGTTGACCGGGCCATATGTAGTCATAACAGAGCGGGCTTCATTCTTCTTTTTACCGCAATTTCAAATCCTTTCAGATAAATTTCCCCGCAGTGCCCGCACGGAAATAATCGAATCTGCCTCATGTCGTTTCGTTTCCTGATTGTTTGCCGCAAAATGTTTGATGGTTCCTGTGGAACCTGCAATATTAAGTCCCTTGCAGCTGTGCGGCTCCCATTTTTCCGGTTAAAAACGGATCCTCGGAAAAATACTCAAAGTTACGTCCGTTCAACGGATTTCTGTGAATATTCAATCCCGGTCGAGCAATGTATCTACACGGTTTAACCGTAGTTCAAGCCCTGTCATTTCATATAATTGACGCACCAGTTCACAGTTAAATGTACATCCGAGCAGCGTTCCGTTCGGAAGGGAAAATGCCTTTGTTCCGCAGTCCATACGTATTCCGGATGGTCCGTCCGATGCACATTCTGCCGGAATTCTAAACTTCCTCAAAGACGAAGTCAGTCCTGCAAATGCCGCTGCAAACCCGGAGTCACCTTCGGACTGCACATGCCTTCTCCGCGGAACAGCATAATCAGATCCTCGTCCGACAATTGTGCCACAAATGTCTCCATGGAAATCTTTTTGTCATATACATCTTCCAGACGATAGCCTTTATCACCAGTCTGTGAAATCTCTGCCGGTTTTTCCACTCGGTCATACGGACATAGATCCGTTCCGGTGTATCGGAATATCCGATCACATCACCCGGCTTTCTTGTCATACGGGCAAACGGTTTCTGCGGTGCACAGACTTCCTCAAGCTGTTCAAGTACTGTAAACGTCTGCGGATAACTGCCTGCCTTTTGTGCCGTCCGCACATCGGTTCCCACATAAATGGTATAAGTACCCTCCAGCAGCACAAAAACAGTCCCTGTGTCCGGTTACACCACTGTCATCATAGGAGGCAAATGTATTTTTTTGGAATCTCCAGAGTAATATGCTCTTCTTCCCCTGCTGCCAGTTCCTTTGTCTTTGCAAATCCACAAAGAACACGCACCGGTGTATCCAGTACCCCCTGTGGGGCTTTGGCATATACTTCAAGCACTTCTTTCCCCGGTTTTGTTCCGGTATTTTTCACTGTTGCCTTCACACAGACCGTATGCTCGTCCTTTTCTTCTGCAGACGCTTGCACGGAAAAAGAAGTATACGACAATCCAAATCCAAACGGATACAAAACTTTATCTTTGGCAAATGTCTCAAAATACCGATATCCCACATAGATATCTTCTTTATAATAGTTTTTCTGTAAATCCCCGAAATTTGACGTGGATGGATAGTCACTGATATCCTCTGCAATCGTATCGGTCAGTTTTCCGCACGGATTCACACGCCCCGTAAGTACATCACAGACACCGTTTCCACCTTCCTGACCTCCCTGCCATGCATAGAGTACCGCTGCCGGATCAAATTCTCTGACCCATTTCATATCAATGATATTTCCCACATTTAAAATAACGGCCGTGCGTGAAAATTGACTGCTCACTTTACGGATCAGGTCTTCTTCTGTCCGTGTCAGCTTATAACTGCCCGGCTTGTCCGTATTGTCCTGGTCTTCCCCCGCCGTACGTCCAAGAATCACCAGTGCCACATCATCCCCGGATGCGGTTTGAAGCATCTCTTCCGTCACGGGCATTTCTTCCTGTGACCACGGAACCAGCTCCCCCCATCCCTCACCTTCGTCATATGGATGGTCTTTGATCCATTTTTCGTAGATCCCAATCAGTTCTTCATCCAGCGCAATATCTTTGCAGGCGCGCAGCGCATCAAGGATTCCAACCACATAGCGTGTATTTACCAGTCCGCCCGAGCCAAGTCCGCTTTTGTTAATAATGAAACGCCATGCGCCCAAATACAGCAACTTTATCTCCTTTTTTAAGTGGCAGGGTACTGTTGTCATTTTTCAATAACACGCATCCCTCCGCAGATGCAGTCCTTGCCAAATCTGCATATTTTTCCATATCCAATGCATATCTGCCCATTTAAAATTCTCTCCTTTAGTCTGTAACTAATCGTACCTTTTATTATACGCCAGACACAAAGAAGATTGCAATTAGAAAATATGGATTTACCAATATTTTGGAAGCCCGTAACCAAAAAAAGAAATAATAAAAAGAACCAGCCATTTTCCCCAGTGCCATGGCAATCATAACACCACTGAGTCCACGGTTGATATACAGACGCCGGAACAGGATCGGAAAAGTATTTAATATTTCTGCCAGTGCCACCGCAGTACATCCCACAAAAATTCCCGCTGCAGTTCCATAAGCGCCCAAAATGACATGCGCCAGCCACGGATACGGCAGCTGTGCCTTCCACTCCATCACAGAAAATACGGCACCGGTCAATACCCCCAGTATAACCGTATTTTCGACCATCAGTATCCGTTCTCCAAAATTGCAGCGTTTGATCATGCGCGGAATGACCCCGATCACCAGAAGAAACGCAAACGTTCCGGCAGAAACCGCAATGCCGCAGGCTGTCGCAAAGGCCCCATAAAAAATGTGTCTAAGAAACATCGTGTTCATGCCCCTTTCTTCCCGCGTTCTCTATAAATGCCATATCGACATCCTGTTCATACTTTCGCATCTCAACCTGAATCGGTGTCGGATCTGAAGTGATTTTTTTCTTTCCGATATGGTTAAAAAATACCAAAATTCCCCACTGCCAGTCCCAGACAGTAAAAAATTTCGATTTCTGATACTTTCGGTTTTTCTTTTCCCATCACCTGCTGATAAAACCGATCAAATACTTCCCCTACCGATACGTCATTGTTAAATGCCATAATCGTAAATGCAGCTCCCAAAAAAGATTACTACAACCATCACAACAACTTTAAGCGTCTCCAGCCATTTCGGTGCCATCGGTGCATCTAACAATTGCACCACAAAATCCTGTTCCCCGATACTAACAATTTCCACATCCGGGTAATCCGTCTGTATCCGTTCGATCACATTTAGCATCGAAAATACTTCCATTCGTTTTTCTTTTTTCCTTCTTTTTTTCTGGTCATCGTTTTTCTTAAACGTATACAGTGTTTTATTTTTTTTATTCCGGCACAGATTGCAGAATCTGCACACTGTACAGACATCACATCCTGTATCTTTATTTTTGGATCATGGCAGACACTGTTGCGGTCTGCCTTCAGATAAACTATTTCCCCGTTTTTTCTTTCATTCTGCACCTCTTTGATTACTTATTCTCTACGGTAGTATGTGCAAAATTGAAAAGAGTACACGGAAAAACATAAGTTTTCTCTATGCGACAGTACGCAGTTCCCCAGCGAATTTAAAATAGCCAGTAAATAAGTCCCAGCACCCAGCTTGAAAAAAATCCCATACAAAATCACCGGATAAAAATCTTAAAAAATCTGGCATCCGATACCAAATACCTGTCCCTCTTTCTGGAATTCCACCGCAGAAGCACACACGCCATTTGCAAATCCGGTAATCGGAACCAATGCCCCCTGCACCTCCCCAGTTGGCAAGAATCCCATATACATTACAGCTCGTCAGGATCACCGAAAGAAGAACAAGAAGTAAACTGCACCAAAGAGCGGCATCCTCTGCCTTAAGTCCGAATACCCCCCGGCTGCAATCTGTAAAATAATCTGTCCCAACAGGCAGATACCTCCCCCCAGCAAAAAGGCTTTTCCCATATTTGCCCACAGATTATGTTTCGGTGTCATCTGTTCGACATACTCATTATACTCCTGATTGCGCACTTCTTCCTGTTCCAGAGTCATCTTACTCATTTCATACATCCTCATCTTTCTTTTTTAAAATTACTTGTAGTATGTACGAAAATTGCAAAAATATAAAGGTAACTATCGCTCATAGTTTACCTTATAACCGGATGGAACGATGTCGTGACCTGCCACATGTCAGGTTCCTGTTCTCCCCAGGCAAACAGTTCATCCATCTGTGCATCATGATCCGCTGACGGCTCATAATTCTTTATGATCTGTATCAGATATTTTTCCTGTTCACTCTGCGGAGCCAGATTATCCTGCATCTGCAGAATCGCTTCCAGAATCTGTTCCGGTTCCATATCTGTCCGGATCTCTATGTTGTATAATTTTCTCATCAATCCCGCAGCATAGAAAAATTCGTAGTTTCCAAGCATCACGGATTTTTGCATATTACATTTTAAAATCACACTCTGACGTGCAATGGAAGGTACCATAGCATTCCCTTCTTTCCGACTGTTCCGTAATAGTTTTATTCTTCGTAACTATTCTTCCTTTTTTCTTCTGTTCCTCTTTTTCCTTTTTCTTCTAAAATTGCTTCATTCAGCTGCAACATCTTTGCATCGAGGTTTGAAACAATTTCTGCACAGGCACGCAGATCCCGGCTGATATATTCCGGGGCATTGCCCTCGAACTTATAATATATCTTATGTTCCAGACTCGCCCAGAAATCCATTCCATTGGTACGGATCTGGATTTCCACCTTTGTCTCAACCACACGGTGATAAAAAGATAGGAACCGTCACGTGCATATGAAAACTCTTGTAACCGCTGACTTTCGGATTTTTGATATAGTCTTTTACACAGATCACGGTCAGGTCATTCTGTTTTCCGATCATCTCTGCAAGACGGTAAATATCCGAAGTAAACGAGCAGACAATACGGATTCCTGCAATATCGTTAATATAATTTCTCATTATTCTCGATCGTACTCTCATATCCGTCACGCTTTAATTTTTTTTTACAATACTTTCCGGTGTTTTAATCCTCGACTTAATATATTCAATCGGATTGTACTTATGTATATGAACAAACTCGTCATTTAAAATCTCAAGTTTTGTTCCCACCTCTTTCAGTGCAGAATTATATAAAAACATCATAGTTTCCCAACTATCAATATCTTCCCCCAGCATCTGCGATGTTCCCATGTCATTCCTCCTCTTTCCTGCCACAATGGCAGACATTCCTTTCATAAATGCGAAAGCAGACCTCACACATGTATTAACGTGCTTTCCCATATGGTATTATCATATCACAAGAAACACGTTCTGTACGCAGAAAGCAACAAATTTAATATTTTTTTAATCTTCGTCTATCACCTGGATCTCCAGATAATCAAATTCTGTTTCCTCCACAAAATTGTCCTTGCCAAACCTCGTTCGCGCATGCCTTTGAAATTCCGCTATATTCGCATCAAACCAGATCGGTTTTCCAAGATCCCACTTCAGACAGACTTCTTCAAGCGCATGAAAAAATCTTATGTGTACGTGTATCCTCCGTATCATCTTCTATGGTTTCCGATTTTAATAAGTGTGTGTTTTCCCAGATTTTAAACCATATTTTCATTGTGCTCTCCCCGCTGTCTCTTACATTCATACATCAAAAGTGCTGCAGAAACGGCTGCATTCAGCGACTCCACCTTTCCCTCCATGGGAATCTTCAGATAGCAATCCGCACACTCTGCAATTTCATCAGACAGACCGTTCCCCTCATTTCCAATCAGGAAGCCACATGCCCCGGTAAAATCAAAGGCATCATAATATGTATCTCCTTTTAAATGTGCCGCATACAATCGGATATTCTCCTTATGCAGCTCATCAAGCAGATCCGGCAGATGCTCCGTGATCAGGTACGGAACACGGTAGATACTTCCCATCGTCGAGCGTATGGTTTTCGGGTTAAACAGATCCACCGTCGTTTTATTCATTATAATTCCCGTGATGCCGGCACCCTCTCCGGTGCGCACCATCGTTCCAAGATTTCCCGGATCCTGCACGCTCTCAAGAATTAAAAGATGCGTGTGATCCCCCTGCAAAAGATCGGGCAGATCATACTTCGGCATGCGGACAATCGCAAGGATTCCCTGCGGAGTCTGTGTATCCGAAATTTCCCGGAATACCGCATCACTCACGACCTCATACCGGTATCCCTTGCAGACATTTTTCATGTTCCGGTTTTTCCAGAAAACTTTCCGACACGTAGACAGACACCACCGTATCCGCCGGTGCTTCCTGAAACATCTTTATTCCTTCCACAACAAAGACCTGTTCTTTTTTTCGTTCTTTCGCCCTTTTCATCAGCTGTGACAGATGTTTCATCTGCTGATTTGCACTGCTTGTAATCATATCATCCGTACAATCCTTTCCCATTACTTACTGTTTCCTTTTTATGAAACAGTGTTTCCGGAATCGAGAAAGCCAAAAATAATCCCAAATACAATGGCCAGGGCAATCTCGAAAAGTTTCCAGCCCTTTTGCCGAGCATTTTGCCGGCATTCCGGATATCAGATAATATGCCGTATAATAGATACCGGCTCCCGGAACCAGTGGAAAAATCCCGGATACCAGATAAATCGTGGCAGGATTGCATCTTGCTACTGCCAGAATACGACTTAAAATTGTCAAAACAAAGGTTGCCACCAGACTGCCCAAAAACCACATTCCCCCGACTGCCTGTACAAAATAAAATAAACCAGCCAGGCAAGCCCGCCCGAAATACCGCAAAAATCAGTTCTTTTTTCGGCGCTGCAAACAAAATGGCAAAAAGTAACCGTGGCAACCGCTGCAATAAAAAAACTGAAGCACATAACTCATACCGGTAAGTTTCCTCCATATCGCAACAACAGAATCGGCAGTGCAATGCCCACTGCAATGCAAAGTGCCGTAAGAAGTGCATCAATCAGATGGATCGTTCCGGACAAATAATCGCCATTATAAAAATCACGAATGGATGTTGTCAGTGCAATTCCAGGTACTAACGGCATAATTGCCCCGATCACCACTTTGTCATGCAAAACAGGTATCACACCCGCGGCCGCTGGCAGAACTAAGCAAAGAGATCAGCAGACTGACATATACATTCGTTAAAAATCTGGAAACTTTACGCTTCCGGCACACAAAACAATGCCAGCTGCTCTATCAGCCCTACAAAAAATGCATACAGTGCTTCCGGCAGATGCCCTCCAAACATGAAGGTAAACGCTGCACAACCGATTCCACATGCCAGTAACTGTACCGCATTCGCATAAACCGGAATTTTTTTGCACTGTTTCACCCGCTCTGATGCCTCTGCAACCGAACATTTATGATTACAGATATCTCGGGTCAGCTGATTTAAAGCAGCGAGTTTCCCCAGATGGGTTGCCGAAAGAGGAACATACCTTCCCACACTGCAGGCATCCTCCCTGCTCTCATTTTGCACTTGCAAAAATTCCGTTGGATAAAACATAAGCATCAAAATCATCCAGACCAAAAGCTTCCAATATGCGTATCACAGAATCTTCCACCCGGTAAATTTCTGCTCCGCACCGCAGCATCGCGTCCCCGATTTCTACTGCCAGTGTGAGAATTTCCTTGGTGTTGTCCATTGCCCGTCTCCTTGAAAATCCCATTGATTTCAAACCTAAAAATGCGGCAGAGAGAATTCCCTGCCGCACTATGTTCTCCAATAAAAGGAATAACTATACCAGTGTCTTTGAGATTTCGTACATGTACTCATCGACATCTTTCTTCATAGCCAGAGCTTCATCAATGTCGAAATCTACAAACTTGCCACCCTTATGTCCAATGACACGGTTGCTCTTTCCTTCGCAGAGAAGGTCAACTGCCATAGCTCCCATTGTGGTTGCATAGACACGGTCCCCCACATGTCGGGCTTCCACCACGCTGCATGTGTCCGAGAATCGTTGCGCGTGTCTCAACACCTGTCGCTTCCTCGATACGCTTTGCCATGCTCTGTGAATGACCGATACCCTCAGCATTTACAATAATATAGTGCTGCTTTCCGTTCTTTCTTGCGTTGACTACCTGATCAATCAGACGCTGCTCATCGTAATCATATTTTTCCGGAAGAAGAATCTCCTCAGCACCGTTTGCAAGACCGCACCATAATGCGATATGTCCGGCTCCCCGACCCATAACCTCAATAATTGAGCATCTCTCATGGGAAGTAGAAGTATCACGGACCTTATCAATCGCTTCCATGGCTGTATTAACAGCGGTGTCAAAGCCAATGGTATAATCGGTACATGCAATATCCAGGTCGATGGTTCCGGGAAGACCGATGGTATTGATTCCCAATGCAGCAAGCTTCTGTGCACCCTTGAAAGAACCATCTCCACCGATAACTACGATTGCATCGATTCCATGCTTCTTACAGATCTCCGCACCTTTCTGCTGTCCTTCCGGTGTGGTAAAACTCCATACAACGGGCAGTCTGTAAAATAGTACCACCACGAGAGATTGTATCTGAAACGCTCTGTCCGTTCATATCAATAATTTCTTCGTTTAATAATCCAGCGTATCCACGCTTGATTCCTTTCACTTTCTTTCCTTTGGATATAGCCTGACGGACAACTGCACGAATAGCAGCGTTCATTCCCGGTGCATCTCCTCCACTGGTCAGTACACCAATTGTGTTAATCTCTTTCGCCATTGTGAAATCCTCCATTTATTAAAATTAAAATGAAATTCTTTAATCTGTTTTATTCTATACTTATTATGCGCGATTTTCAATGCCTTTTTTCTACAACTTTTACATTTTTTTCGCCCAGAAATTCCGTCAAACGTGCCAAGAGCACAGAATTTGTACCAACCGCACGGTTTCTTGGCAATCTTTTAAAGGCTTTGACATCCGATATATAAATTACTACTTCATCATTTCCGTCCGAATCCCGGAGAATATCATACACCTGCTGTTCTTTCTCAGAAAAATCACTCTTTGTCGGAAACTGCAGCCAGAGTTCCTTTCTGGTATCGTCAAACGGAACGATCCGCTCGCAGATCACTTTTCCGTCCTGTTCCTCCTCCACCGTTGCGTGTCCGACTACGAAAATCTTCTCCTCATCATTCAAAAAGCGATTGTATCTCTCATAATCTTTTGGGAATACAATAATTTCCACAGAACCGGTCAGATCCTCCACTGTCAGAAATGCCATTGCCTGATTATTCCTTGTATATTTAACGGTTTTTGCTGCAATCATGCCACCCACAACCACATGCATATTATCTGTCACACGAATTGTGCCGCTTTCCTCTTCCCTGACAAAATCCGCTGCATTTGCCGTGACATTTTTTCTTCATTTTACCAAGGTAATCTTCCAGCGGATGCCCGCTTAAATAAATCCCAAGCACTTCTTTTTTTTCAAAGCCAAGCAGCACTTCCTTCGGGAACTCCTCCACATTCGGATAATGGACTTCGCTGTAGTCCTTTTTATCTTCCTCCCCGACAAAATCAAACAGGCTCATCTGTCCTTCCAGCCCGGTCTTTTTCCGTCGCACGACATCATCTACAATGGACGTATAGACAATGGACATCTGATGCCGGTTACCGTCAAGCCCGTCACAGGCACCTGCCTTGATCAGATTCTCGATCGCACGTTTGTTGATGTCCCGCTGCACCGTACGTTCAATGAAATCCTGCAGGGTGCGGTATGAACCACCTTTTTTGCGTTCCCCGATGATGCTGTCAATCACCGGACGTCCCAGGGATTCAATGGCATACAGACCATAGCGCACGGCATTTCCCTCTGCCGTGAATTCTCCCTGTCCCACATTGATATCCGGCGGGAGCACGGAAATACCGAGTTCCTTACAATGCAGCAGATACTCCGCGGCTTTTGCCGAATTGTCAATCACGGACGTCATAAGTGCTGCCATAAATTCCACCGGATAGTAAAACTTCAGCCACGCGGTCTGCACACTGATGACCGCATATGCTGCTGCATGTGATTTATTAAACGCATACTTTGCAAAATCCACCATGGAATCGTAAATACTGTTTGCCGCTTTCTCATCAATGCCGTTTGCCACGCAGCCCCTGATGCCGCGCTCTGAATCTCCGTAGACGAAACTCTGCCGCTCCGCATCGATGACATACTGCTTTTTTTTTTTGCTCATGGCGCGGCGGATGTTGTCCGCCTGTCCCATCGTATACCCCGCAAGCTGCTGTACGATCTGCATCACCTGCTCCTGATAAACGATACATCCATACGTTGGCTCAAGGATCGGCTGCAATTCCGGCGTCACGTAAGTAACGGTGTCTGCATTATTCTTTCCCCTGATGTAGTTTGGAATAAAATCCATAGGTCCCGGACGGTACAGGAAATTCCGGCAACGATATCCTCGAAATTCTGTGGTTTTAACTCTTTCATGAAGTTCTGCATGCCCGCAGATTCCAGCTGGAACACACCCTCGGTGCGCCCGGTTCCGATAAAATCAAGTACCTTTTTATCATTCAAATCGATATGATCGATGTCAATGTCGATGCCTTGGGATGCCTTTACATTTTTGACGGCATCTTTTAATACGGTAAGCGTGCGGAGTCCTAAGAAATCCATCTTTAAAAGACCAAGTTCCTCAAGCTGTACCATATTGTACTCTGCCGTCGGTGTTCCGTCACTGGCACGCCCCAGCGGCACATAATTGCTCGCCTCTCCCGGATAGATCACAACCCCTGCCGCATGTACGGATGTGTGGTTCGGCAGCCCTTCGAGACGCTTTGCCATGTCAATCAGTTCGTGCATACGTGCATCCCCATCATAGAGGCTGCGGAATTCCGGGTTGACCTGCAGGGCACGGTCAATCGTAATGTTCAGTTCCATTGGCACCATTTTTGCCACACGGTGCATCTCCGCATACGGAAAATCGAGTGCTTTTCCAACTGCCTTGATGACACCGCGGGCTGCCATCGTACCAAAGGTCGTAATCTGTGTCACAGAATCCTTTCCATATTTTTCTGTGACGTACTCGATCACGCGGGAACGCTCCGCATACTCAAAATCCACATCAATATCCGGCATGGACACCCGCTCGGGATTCAAAAACCGCTCAAAAAGGAGGTTATATTTGACCGGATCAATGTTTGTAATGCCGGTACAATAGCACACGCGGCTGCCCGCGCCGGAACCACGCCCCGGTCCGACCCAGCAGTCATGTGTTTTCGCCCAGTTGATGTAATCCCACACGATTAAGATATACTCGACAAATCCCATCTTCTGGATAATGCCAAGCTCGTATTCCATATCGTCATGGATCTTTGCACACTGCGTCTCATCGTACGCCGGATTGTCCGTATATTTTTTCCTTAAATCCCTTCTCACACAGCGCATCCAGAAATGTCCACGCACTGTCATAGCCTTCCGGCGGTGCATATTTTGGAATCTGGTAATTGCCAAATTCGAGTGTGACATGGCAGCGGTCTGCGAAATTTTCTGCGTGTTGTCTGCGGCTTCTTTTTGCATACGGAAACAGACTCCGCATCTGCTCCTCGCTTTTTACGAAAAACTGTCCGCCCTCGTAACGCATACGGTCTTCATCCGTAATCTTTTTTACCGGTCTGGATACAGAGAAGGACATCGTGTGCCTCCACATCCGTTTCATAGGTATAGTGGATATCGTTCGTGCAGACAAGGGGAATGTCCAGTTCCTGACTGATCCGAAGAAGCCCCTGGTTGACCGTCTTCTGATCCGGGATGCCATGATCCTGTAATTCCAGGAAATAGTTGTCTTTTCCAAAACAGTCCTGGTATTTTTTTTGCAATGCCTTTTGCCTCTTCATAAAATCCACGCACAATATAGCGCGGCACTTCTCCCGCCAGACACGCCGACAGGCAGATCAGTCCCTCATGGTATTTCTGCAGCGTCTCAAAATCCACACGCGGCCGGTAATAATACCCTTCCGTAAACCCGATGGAGACGATCTTCATAAAGGTTCGCATAACCGGTATTGTTTTCCGCAAGCAGGATCAGATGGTAATACCGGTCCCTCGCCATGGCTGGTCTCGCGATCAAACCGGGAATTCGGCGCCACATAGATCTCACAGCCAATCACCGGATTAATATCTGCTGCCTTTGCGGTCTTGTAAAATTCCACCACACCATACATATTGCCATGGTCAGTGATCGCGGCACTGTTCATCCCCAGTTCTTTCACACGGCTTACATATTCTTTTATTTTGTTGGAACCATCGAGTAATGAATATTCCGTATGTGTATGCAGATGTACAAATGCCATGATTGTTTCCTCGCCTTTTTTTCGTTCATTGTGGTATCCCACATGTGTAACTATTATATCGATTTTCGGCTGTTATGACAAGTTTTCTCTTTCTCAGGAAACACCACAACTTTTTCTAATTCCGGATGCCATTCATAACTATTATTGTCATCACCGCCCCAATACCGGCAGTATTACACCACTTTACGCAATT
>VOFJ01002254.1_pt1 | contig 33317 bp, 32 predicted proteins | sample 5384081 | NCBI WGS metagenome assembly VOFJ01 (sample SAMN12384729, study PRJNA508395) | human gut metagenome | isolation source: healthy gut I | host: Homo sapiens | reverse complement strand
AGAAAACGCGTCGCAAACTCATCGCTGGTCATGCCGAATTCCTTGATACAGGGGAACACATAAAACGCGCCGTAAGGCTCGAAGCAGGGCAACCCCATTTCTGCAAAGGCATGCAGCAGATAGCGTCTGCGCTGATTGTACTGTTCGCGCATTTCCGCTACATCGTCATCGCCGTTTTTCAGCGCCTCTACCGCCGCATACTGGCTCGTCGTAGGAGCACACATGATCGCAAACTGATGGATTTTGAGCATCTGTTTTAAAATCACTTCCGGTCCGCAGGCATAGCCCAGACGCCATCCGGTCATTGCATATGCCTTGGAAAATCCGTTGATCAGGACCGTCCGCTCCCGCATCCCCGGAATCTGTGTGATGGAAACTGGATTGCCTTTATAGGTCAGCTCACTGTAAATTTCATCCGATATCACAAACAGATCTTTTTCTTCCACGATCTTTGCGATCGCTTCCAGATCTTCCCGTTCCATGATCGCACCGGTCGGATTGTTCGGATAGGGTAAAATCAGGATTTTCGTCTTTTCCGTGATTGCATCCAGAAGCTCCTGTGCCGTCAGGCGGAACTCGTTTTCCGCTTTCAATGGGATGATAACCGGCTTCGCACCTGCAAGCACGGCGCACGGCTCATAGGAAACATAGGACGGCTGTGGAATCAGCACCTCGTCTCCCGGATTTACCATCGCACGCAGCGCAATATCGATGGCCTCGGAGCCGCCGACTGTAATCATGATTTCATGCAGCGGATCATAGGACACCTGATAGCGGCGTCTCAAATAATGCGCAATTTCCTCCCGCAGCTGCTTCAAGCCGGCATTGGAGGTGTAAAAGGTACGTCCCTTTTCCAGAGAATAAATGCCCTCGTCGCGGATGTGCCAGGGAGTATCGAAGTCCGGCTCGCCGACACCCAGGGAAATCGCATCCTCCATTTCGCTGACGATATCGAAAAATTTCCGGATTCCGGACGGTTTAATCGTAACAATTGTATCAGAAAGGGGATTTCTCATGGCGTAATCATCTCCCTCTGATCCTCGCATTTGCGGGTCAGGATCGTTCCGTGATCCTTATACTTTTTCAGGATAAAATGGGTCGCTGTGCTCAAAATGCTGTCCAGCGTGGAAAGCTTATCCGAAACGAACGCGGAAACTTCTTTCAGGGATTTGCCCTCCAGTGTTACGAGCAGATCGAAACCGCCGGAGATCAGGTACACTGCATGTACCTCCGGATACTTGTAAATCCGCTCCGCGATGCTGTCAAAGCCCTGACCGCGCTGGGGTGTTACGCGAACCTCAATCAGCGCGGAAACCTTTTCGATGCTTGTTTTTTCCCAATCAATCAGTGTATGATAGCCGCAGATAATGCCCTCTGCTTCCATCGCTGCCATTTCGTTTACCACGTCAATTTCCTCTACGCCGAGGATGACTGCCAGCTCTTTTAAATCGATCCGGCTGTTTTTCTCAATAATTTTTAATAATTCTTCTCTCATTTTTTTCTTCCGTTCCTGCCGGATATCCGGCAACTGTTCTACTACTCCATCCGATAAATCGCATCCGTATTCGCCGGTTCTAAAAATCTTCGTTCCTCTCCGTTGACAATCACGCGATCGTTGTCCGCCGACAAAATCCGATCACCGCCGCCGGGATTTTCTGCTGCTGCAGCTGCTCTGCCAGCATCTCGCCCTGATCGGTCACAAACAGCAGACTGCCGTTTCCGGACAGCTCATAGGGATTGACGTCCAGCTCATTACAGATTTCTACCGTTTCCTGTCGGATGGGAATCTTCTTTAAAGATACCTCCAGTCCGGTCCCGGCCTGCTCTGCCAGTGTCCAGAGTGCATGGAATACACCGCCTTCCGATACTGCACAGGCAAGTCCGACGCCGGACTTACCGGCGACTGCAGCCTCCGGTAAAATCGAAAAGTGCTGCTCCAGCTGTGCTACGTCGTCCAGAAGCTGCGCAGGATAGCGCTTCAAAAGGGCTTCCCGGTATGTTTTTTCCAGGCAGACAGTTCCTGCCAGTCCCGCCCATTTCGTCATTACAACCTGCTGACCGGTGCGCGCCGACAGCGCAGCGCCTGCAGGCGCAATCCACACTTCTACAAGCGCCTCTGCTGTCGCAACAGGCGCAATGACTGCACCGGACACATGCGCTTTCACATCCGCGAGCGTAACCTGCAGCTTCTGCGCTGCTTCCTGCGCTGCGACAGTCATCTTCTGCAGCTCCTGCTCTTGACAGTCTGCCGGAAGCATCAGCTGCATGGACACCATGCGCACCTTTGCTTCTCCTTTTCCCACTGCTGCCGCTGCTGCACGGTTTACTGCCTCATAAACGCAAAGCTTGGCTCCCTCTGCTCCGGACCAAACAGACAGACTCTGCGCCGTAATCCACAGCTGCTTCGCTTTTTCCGGCGCTTTATCCACATTTTCAGACATGAGAAAGGCGCAGCCTTCCCCATACTCTGCGCCTTTCACCCCTATGCCGTTTGTTTCTATTTTTCGATGAACGCTGCGTTTATAAACGTTTCCCGTTACGTTCCCTGTTTTCATAAGCTTTTCTCCATTCCGAATGCCATCGTATCAAAGCATTGCAGAGCCGGACCTCCAGCCCGGCTCTGCCATCCGCTCTGCTTTATAATCCGGTGCTTAGTTTCCCGCCGCTGCGTCCTGCTGCGCCTGTGCAGCCTGCGCCTGAGCCTCTGCGATCGCCTGCAGCTGCTCCGGTGTCAATGCCGCCGCTGCTGCCTGCTGCGCTTTGATATTGGAAATGGTCGCTTTGACCGTATCAATGCTGCTGGTCGCAATGGCCGCCTGCATCTGGCTGGTCGCATTCGGATCCGGAGAAGCAATTCCGACGGTTGCCGTTCTGGGGCTCATCTTGTAGTTGCTGCTGTTGACCTGCTCCCTGCTGACTTCCACACCGTTTTCCTTTACAATCTTCCAGAGTCTTGCCTTGTAGCCGATATGTGCGCTGCTGACGCTAATGACGCCGATAGGCTGGGAAGCGTCCGCTATGATCTGATCCGCTTCCGGAACCTTTTTCTCAATTACTTCACTCTCATAATCTACGGCGCGGTTTTTTTCTCTCGTCTCTACACCATAGATCGTAAATGTAATCTTTTTATCTGCCGTATGTCCATCGATATAAATCGGATAATCCGTATTATTCACAAATACAAAATCCTTGCCGGAGGATTCTGCAATCGCCGCATCCGCAGACGGATCTACATAGGTTACGATCATGGAATGATTGTGACGTTCTGTCACTTCCAGCTCTGCCCGCAGAACCGCATTGTACAGCGTTGTGGATACCTGACAGATACCGCCGCCGATGCTGTCTACCACCTTGCCGTTCAAATAAGAACCCGCCATCTCGTAACCGTTTTCGGTGGAGAAGGGCTTCACTGTATTATAGGTAGAAAACGTATCGCCGGGATACAAAGTTGTTCCGTTGATCAGGCTGCAGCCATTTGCAACGTTTTTGCTGCGGGACGCCCCGGAGGTCGAATAGCTTGTCGTAAATGTTCCGAGCACATCTTTTACCTTCGCAAGCTCTTCTGTTTTTCCCTGGGCTCATCCACTGCCATTACGAGGGCAACGTTTCCGTTTTCCCCTTTGACCCAGGAGCCCGTAAGATAATCGTAGATCGCAGCTACGGACGCATTTTCATCTACCACATATCCGGTCTGTCCATCTTCGATCTGAAAGGATCCGTCAACCCGTGTCAGGTGCGCATCGATCGCTTCCACATTAAATTTACTGCAACGCTCCGTCACAGCCTGACGAATCGCTTCTTTATCAAAATCCAGAACAACGGGGTAATTCTTTCCTTTATTCTGCAGATCCTTTTCCGCCTTATAGCGCGCTACAATATTTCCCTTTTTTCCAAGGGACACTGCTTCCGAAACAAGCTCCGGGTTTTTCCAGGAAATTCCCAGCTCAGAAAGGCTGATAGATACACTCTGTCCATCCTGCGCCTGCAGCTGCACCTGCGCCTGCCCGAGTTCGTTCACATAGCTCTGAACCGCTCCCTGCGCCTGTTCCTGTGTCATCCCGGAAAGATCCATGCCATCCGCCGAAATCCCGGTCTGGATGGTATCATTCGGTGCTGCGTATACAGTCTTTCCTGCCACCGCCGTGCACGCAAACACGCACACCAGCATGGCTGCCGTCATCAGTACGGTTTTCATTCGATTCATTTTAAAATTCCTTTCTATGCCGCTTATAAAAACGACAGCAATGTAGGAACAATCATCGCCAGCACCAGAATAAGAATGATGATCGATGATATAATTTTCTGTGTCTTTTTCTTTCTGAAATTCATGCTCTGCTCCTTTATCCGCAAACTGCCTTATAACATCTGACAAATAGCATTGAAGCACCATCTTCCATGGCTGCGCTTCCACACATTATAAAGCACTTCCCTCACTTTTGCAAGCTTCCATATGCCGCAAGAATCCGGTCGATCTGACGGCTTGCCTCGTTTTTCGTCAGCATGGAAACGTCGTAATCCGGCGTCAGCTGATGCAGCGCAAGAAGCTTTGTCAGACGTTCCTTCTGTGCCTTCGTCGCAGGCGATTCGCGTTTTACCTTGCAAATCAACGGAACCGGCTCAAAAGCCTTTGCCCGGTCCGGGTCTGTTCCATAAAGCTCCAGCAGTTTTTCATATAAAATATGCGTTGCCCTAGCGTCCTCCAGCGCCCGATGCGCCTGAATCGGAATTTCGAAATGTTCGCACAGAGCGGATAGTCTTCTGCTCGGAAGCTCCGACAAAAACTGTCTGGAAAGCTTCAGGGTATCCACGCCGCTCCGTTCAAAATCCAGCCGCATATTCACCGCCGCGCGCTTCAAAAATCCATAATCGAACAAAATCCGATGTCCCACAAGGGGCAGATCTCCGGCAAACTCCAGAAAGGCAGGCAAAACTCTTTCCATCGGCTCTGCCTCATCTACCTGCTCCTGTAAAATTCCGGTCAGCTCTGTGATATGCGCGGGCAATATGCGCCCCGGATTGACAAAGGATGTAAAGCTTTCGACAATCTGTCCGTCCCGGACGCGCACTGCCCCGATTTCTATAATTTTATCCTGCTTCGGCGCAAGCCCGGTCGTTTCCACATCTACGCTCACATATTCTTTCACTTCTTTTTCCTGCTCTCCTTTTTTTGACGGCTCTGATAATCCTTACACCATTCCGTCAGAAAACATTCCCCGCATTTCGGCGTCGGCGCCTTGCAGATGGTCCGCCCCAGCGTGATGATCTGAATATTGTATAAAATCCAATGATCCTTCGGCAATACCTTCATCAGCTCATATTCCACTTTTTCCGGGTCGTCCTCTTTTGTCAGCCCCAGCTTTTTGGAAATCCGCTTCACATGGGTATCCACCACAACGCTTGGCTCGTGAAAAATATTGCCGCGGATAACATTCGCCGTCTTACGTCCGACTCCTGGCAGCGCCGTCAGTTCCTCCAGTCCGGAGGGGACCTCGCCGCCATGCAGTGCCATCAGCCTCTGACAGCAGGCAATGATATTTTTCGCTTTATTATGATAAAAACCGGTCGGACGGATATCCTGCTCCAGCTCTTTTAAATCCGCCTCCGCAAAGGCTTCAACCGACGGATATTTCACAAACAGATCTTTCGTGACAATGTTGACCCGTGCGTCGGTGCACTGCGCGCTCAGCATCGTTGCGATCAAAAGCTGCCAGGCGTTTTCATGGTTGAGGTAGCAGATATATTCTCTCCCATAGTGGGCATCGAGCTGATCCAAAATAGCTTTCGTGTGTGCGTTCAATCAGCTGCCCCCTTTCCTGTCGCGGCGACTGCTTCTGCATCCGCGGCGGTCGCCTGTCCGGCTGTCGATTTTGCGTCCGCAGCGGTCGGCAGCTCTACCACCGCTGTTCTCGCATTGTCCGTCAGGCGATCCCGGTTCTGATAATCGAATAAAATTGCCGTTTTCGTCTCCGGATTCTCGCCTCTTTTCAACATACTGATCAGCTCCCACGCCTTTTTCTGTACCGGCCAGGAAAATACCTCCAGATGGGTCATGCGCTGCAGCTGCTTGGCATGATATTCCTCATACCCCGGCAGGTATGTGCGGTTTTTCTCTTCTTCCTGATAAAAACCGATCACCTGATCATGATACGGTTTTTCGTCCAATGCAAATGCCGGTCGGCTCTTCGCATTTTCCCGCAGATACAGATCATACACCGCCAACTCCCGGTATAACTCCATCCCATCCGGGTCTTCCTGCTGTGCAAACTCCAAAAGCACCTGGTAGCGGTAAGCTCTGGCAGGCGTATGGACAAAGTATCCTTTTTCATGATAAAAATCAGCCAGTTTGTCATACATTGCAAAGGGATTTTCAAAGCGGCTCTGCAGAACCGGAATCAAATGTGTAAACTGATTGCTGTTATAATACAGCTCCACCATTTCCTCCACCCGCTTTAACCGAATGATATCCCCATAGCTCAGCCATTTTGTATACAAGACCTCATAGGGCGGGCAGTTCTGGTACACGATCCCATAGGTCTGTGCCATTTCTTCCAGATAGGAGCCTTTTAATACCTTCAGAAACCCGAGCTGCAGCTGCTGCGGTCTCATGCTGTATACATCATTAAAGGACCGGATAAAGCTTCCCATATCTTCATAAGGAAGTCCTGCGATCAGATCCAGGTGCACATGAATATTATATTCGGAATGGATCCGTACCACTGCATGCCGCAGCTTATCCAGATTTGTATGCCGTCTGACCGCTTCAAGGGTTTGCAGATTCGTGGACTGCACACCGATCTCCAGCTGAACCAGACCGGGGCGCATTTTTGCCAGAAGCGCCAGCTCTTCTCCGTTCAGCAGATCTGCCGAGATCTCAAAATGGAAATTCGTAATTCCATTATCATGCTCTTGAATATATTTCCAGATTTCCATCGCGTGCTGATGATTACAGTTGAAGGTTCTGTCAATAAATTTCACCTGCGGAACCTTTTGATCAAGGAAAAACTGCAGCTCCTCCTTCACCAGTGCCAGATCTCTCAGACGTACCCGTTTGTCGATCGAGGACAGACAGTAACCGCACCGAAACGGACATCCGCGGCTGGATTCATAATAAACGATCCGATTGACAAAATCCTTCATATCCTTATAAAAAAACGGGATCTCACTGATATTGGTCAGGGAACGCTCCTTTGTCCGCACAAGCTCCCCGGTGATCGGATCTCGATAAACAATACCTGCAATACTGTCCAGTCCGGCCTGTTTGATTGCTCCCGGCCAGAATGCCACAATCTGCAGCTGCTGCTGTTCCGAATACCGTCCGCTGCTCTTTTTTTCATAAAAGGTCAAAAGCTCTGAAAACGTCACCTCGCCCTCGCCGACCATGATGCCGGTCAGAAACGGGAATTGCTCCAGAACCTCCTCCGCAATGATAGGATACCTCCGGACCGCCCAGCCAGATGGGCAGCTCAGGACGCACCTGATGCAGCTCGGAAATGACCTCCTGCATCATTTTCCAATTCCAGATATAACAGGAAAAAGCCACTGCCTCCGGCTTTCTCTCATAAAGATCGGCAAGGATTTCCTCCACCGTCTGATTGATCGTATACTCGGCAAGCTCCACCTGTGCCGCGGCTTCCGGATGGTATTTTTCCGCATAGGCCCGCAGACTGTAAAGCGCCGGATTGGAATGAATATATTTTGCGTTCAGTGCCGCCAGTAAAAACTTCATCTATAAAACCTTCTTTCGTCAAATGCCTGTTTGATTTCGGTAAACATAATACCACAAATCCGTTTGCTGTGCATCAACATCCACAACAAAATGCACGCGCTGCAAGCATTCTGTTCCCACGAAAAAAGGGCTTGCCGCACGTTAGTACGACAGCCCTTTCCTTTCGCTTGTGTTTATTATACCTGCTGCAGGTCTTTCTATATAGTGCACAGCAATATATCGTGAGCATAGCTCACTCAATAGCTTCGCCGTTCGCGATGAGCAGGCTTCGCCTGTTCCCGCTCTCTTGCGCTCATTATATCACGAGCCCGCGCTGACGCGCTTTATCGCCTGCTACGCAGGCTGCTCGTTCTCTAATGGCACAAGAAAAACAAATGCCGCCTTCGGCGTCGCTTGTTTTTCTTTTGTGCTCATTATATCACATTTGCAGACTTGTGCACAAAGTCATGCATTTAAGCGGTCAATAAACCGTTCGAATCCTTTTCTTCCGTCCTCCGTGCATTTATAAACGCCTGCGTCCTCCAGAACCTGCATGAACACCAGTCCAATCTCCTGCTGCACAATTTCATGGATATTTTCGGCATTTACCTCGCTGTGTCTGGTCAAAAATTCCTCCGCCCAGTCCGCGTGAGCTGCAAGCACCTCGTTTTGCCGAAGATCGGCCCCGCAAAGGATCGCTTCTTCCAGCTCTGCCATCTCTTTTTTCAGACGGGCAGGAAGCACTGCAAGTCCCATTACTTCGATCAAACCGATGTTTTCCTTTTTGATGTGATGCAGGTTTGCATGGGGATGGAACACACCAAGGGGATGCTCTTTCGTGGTGATATTATTGCGCAGAACCAGATCCAGCTCATAATGATCGCCACGTTTTCTAGCGATAGGCGTGATCGTGTTGTGCTTCTCCCCCTCTGTCTCTGCAAAGATAAAGGAGGCTTCATCACTGTAGCTGCGCCATGCATCCAGGATCACATCCGCCAGGGCAATCAGCCGCTCCGTATCCGGACCGGAAATTCGGATTACGGACATCGGCCAGTTTACAATTCCTGCCTGTACATCTTCAAAGCCTTTGACCGTAACCCTTTTTTCGACCGGTGCTTTTGCCATCGGGAACTCATATCTGCCGCCCTGAAAATGATCATGGCTCAAAATCGAACCGCCGACGATCGGCAGATCCGCATTGGAGCCGAGCATATAATGAGGAAACTGTTTTACAAAGTCAAACAGCTTCACAAAGGTATTGTGCTCGATTTTCATCGGGGTGTGCTGGCCATTAAACACGATGCAGTGCTCATTATAATACACATAGGGAGAATACTGAAATCCCCATCTGCTGCCGTTGATCGTCAACGGAATGATCCGGTGATTCTGACGCGCCGGATGATTGATACGACCTGCATAACCCTCGTTTTCCACACAAAGCAGACATTTCGGATAACCGCCCTGCTTTGCCAGCCTTGCCGCCGCAATCGCTTTGGGGTCTTTTTCCGGCTTGGACAGATTGATCGTAATATCCAGATCGCCGTATTTCGTTGGCGTTACCCACTTTTCATCCCTGCAAACACGGTATCTTCGAATATAGTCCGTGTCCTGACTGAATTTATAAAAAGAAATCCGTCGCTGCTTCCGGAGACTTTTCATATTCCTCATGAAACCGGCGGATGATCTCGCTGGGGCGTCCTACCAGACAGCTTCATGATCTTTGTATCAAACAGATCCCGGTAAACGATACCATCCTCCTGCATGATCCCGTTTTCCACCGCATAATCCATCATTTCCGTCAGAAGATCCGGCAGCCTTTTGACCGACTCTTCTTCTGTCTGCTCTATCTTTTCCCCGAATCCATAGGGATAATCTTCTATCTGGAACAGCTCCAACAGCCGGTTTGTCGTATAAATTTCATCCTCTGCAGACACCAGACCTGTCAAAAGTCCATACTGCACCAGTTCACGGATTTTATCCTGAATCATTGCCCTGATTGCCTGCCTTTCTTATAATACTACCGGACCGTCACCGATCTCTACCACATAAAAATCTGCCGTGTAACCGATTTTTTCCAGATAAGCCTTTCCAACCTGCTCCTGAAAAGCCTCGATTGCTTCATTCTTTACGATGCTGACCGTACAGCCGCCAAAGCCAGCACCGGTCATTCTGGAACCGATGACACCGTCCACCTTCCAGGCTTCCTCTACCAGCGTATCCAGCTCAATGCCGGTTACTTCATAATCATCCCGCAGGGAAACGTGGGACGCATTCATCAGCTTGCCAAACTCTGTGATATTGTTTGCTTTCAGCGCTGCAACTGCCTTGATCGTGCGCTGATTCTCATAAACCGCATGCCGCGCACGCTTTACTCTGACGGGATCCTTGATGGCGGACTTGTAGGTTTCAAACTGCTCCTCCGACAGATCCCCCAGCGACTCGATGCCGATCACCTGCTGCAGCTCTGCCAGAGCCGCTTCGCACTCGCTTCTTCTTTCATTATATTTAGAATCGCCCAGACCGCGCTTTTTGCTGCAGGAAATCACAAGCTTCGCGCCCTCCAGCTGAATCGGCGCATACTCAAATTCCATCGTCGCAGTATCTAAGAAAATCGCATGTCCTTTTTGCCCATCGCGATTGCGAACTGATCCATAATACCGCAGTTGACGCCGTTAAACTTGTTCTCGGAAAACTGACCGATCAGTGCCAGATCCTGATTGGAAACCTCGAAACCATACTGATCGCGCAGGATATAGCCTGTTAGAACCTCGACCGATGCGGAAGAAGACAGCCCGGAGCCGTTCGGAATATTGCCAAACAGCAGCAAATCCATACCGTTTGTCACTTCCATCCCCTTCTCGCCAAACGCCCACATCACGCCCTTGGGATAATTCGTCCAGTCCGCTTCCTTCTCCGGCTTCAAGCCCTCAACGCTCGACTCGATCACACCCAGCTGCTCGAAATTCATCGAATAAAACCGCAGCTTCTTATCCTCACGCCTGCGTGCCACACCATAAGTACCGATCGTCAGCGCACACGGAAAAACATGACCGCCGTTATAGTCGGTATGTTCTCCGATCAGATTCACTCTGCCCGGCGCAAAATAAACCTTCGCACCGTCTGTTCCCCCAAAGAGTTCTCCAAATTTTGCTAAAAGCTGTTCTTTCATCGTAACCTCCCATTCCGCAGGCGCTTCGCGCCGGAGGAACCGCGAGCAGAACATCCGGTTCTGCTCTGCGATCATGGCTGCTTTGTGACGCCTACGGCACAAACAGCCGTTTGAAGAATAAGCGACCACGCTTATTCTTCAAACTGACCTCCCATAAAATAATCTCAAACACAGGGCTCTCGCCCCTCCTGTAATTATCATACCATACCCCCTCCGTCCTGCCACCCCCAATTGTTAACAAGAACAGTCAAATTGTTGCATAACAATGAGCAGTGCCACCGGGAGGGAACCGACGGATGCGGGAAGCTTGCTCACCGGCAGACGCCGGATTCCTCCCTGTGATGCGGCGAATGCCGCCAATCCGGTGAATGCGCAGCATTTACCGGACTGCAGCGCTGCGGACTCCCCCGCTCCCCAAGCCCTCTCAACCCCCTTCCTGCCTACACTGCCCCGTCAGGCAACGCCTGACGTACTTCCGCCAATACCCTACCGCCCCTCACTCCCCTTTTACCCCTCCGCCCTCCACTGCCCCGTCTGACCCTGTCTGACGTATTCCCGCCACAACCTATCGCCTCTCTCTTTTAGAGCATAAAAAAATCGCCACCCGTTTCCGAATGACGATTTTTCATCCACTATTTTTTTTAAACAGCCATCCAAAACATGATCCCCACACTCACCCAAACCATTACTTTTTCCTTTTTCTATTTTATTCCGGATTTCATCCAGATATTTTTCCAAAAATCCCGGCATATTCACTCCCAGCCGTTGAATATTTCAAAACTTACTCCGTCTCCGTTCTTCACCCGACAAGTCAGTTCCCCTAATTGACTCCATTGGCTTTCCTTTTATATAGAAAAAAAGAAGAAAAAACTTTTTGTAAACTAACTTTCGGTTTTTAATATATTATGAAAATTCTTGTTTTGCATTTAATAATGTGCAATAATGGCTTGAAAACCTTTTATCCGTTATCCGTCATGAAAATAACTTTTTTCTGTTATTTATTTTCGATTACATAAAATCCGGATTCAAAACCGGAAACAACTGGAGAACAAATATGAATCCTAAAAGAAAAATTATTTTGAGCTGCATACTAATCACTTTAATAAATATAACAACTCTTCTTTGTACCTATCTTCCCTTATCAGTCGAACAACGCATACCTTTCAATTTGCAACTGAGATTATTATCCGCTGCTCTTTTTTTTACTTCTTTCAACTTTACCTTTTATACCATGTTGCAAAATCATCCAGTAAAGCCATATACATTTTTCCATTCCATTGGATGATTGAATTATGGCGCAATTTAGCCTATGTTGGTTTTTGCTCGGTAGCTCAACCTCCTAAACTTTATGGAATTTCTTCACTAGTTTGGATGGGAGACTTTTTTCCCTGTACCTACACTCCTTATATATTGATCCCTCATTCCCCTGTTCCATTACATCTAACCCTTGAAGTGATCATCAAAATATGTATCTGTGCGATAGCTATTCTATTCTCAATACAGACAATTCTGCCTAAAAGAAACACAAAAAGAAACTGCTTCGAAACAGCTGTATAATCAACTATTTTGAAACAGTTCAATTGGAGACAAAATGAATCATTCAAAACAAATTTTATGGCATATCATTTTAATTTCACTGATGAATGCAATGACTTACATTTATGCTGAATTTACTTTTATATGGTTACATACCCCACTCTTTTGCAAAATACTATTTGCAATTATCTACGGTACTTTACAGCTTTCACTTTTATTTCACACTATAAAAGCATCCAGTAAACTAATTTATTTTTTTCCTTTTTTATTGGTTGCTTGGTATTTTTCGAATTCTGTGTAGAGCTTTCTCGCGGGGTGGTGTCTTTCCTGTACTAATCAAAAAACTCTTTGACCTTTCCACTCCCCTTTGGTACGGTGGTTTTTTCCCCGGAACACTTTTACCTGAATTAGCAATTGAAAAATATCCCTATTATATTAGTTATGAAACAATAATAAAATTACTTATCGCTTTTAGTGCTTTTTCATATTCTCCAGTTATGCTGCTATACAAAAATATAACCTTGAAAAAGGCTGTCACGCGTGACAGCCTTTTTCGTCTTACTGTATATAGCAGGTTTTAATTTTCCCGCCAACAACCCATCGCCTCTCACTCTCCCGCCTTCCACCGCCCCGTCAGGCAACGCCTGACGTACTTCCCGCCACAACTTGTCCGCCATCACTTTTTTCAGCATAAAAAATCGCCACCCGTTTCCGAATGACGACTTTTCATCCACTATTTTTTAAACAGCCATCCAAAACATGATCCCCACACTCACCCAAACCATTACTTTTTCTTTTCTATTTTATTCCGGATTTCATCCAGATATTTTTCCAAAAATCCCGGCATATTCACTCCCAGCCGTTGAATATTTTCAAGAATAGACAGCAATTCCGTAATCGACAGCCATATCGTTATCAACATTCCAAAATTCACTTTATCACTAACTTCAATTCCTACAAACGCGCCAAAATTTCTTTATCATATAATCCGATGCCATAGCAACTGTAATGGCAAATATATACCCCCGCCTTTTTATAAATTCCCACACGCATTTTTCTGCTCGATACTCTGTAATCAGGATTTCCCGGATTTTCTGTCTCTTCTTTTTTTTAGCCGCCAACACTCCTGATATCTGATCCAAAACCATCAAAACGACCAGCGCTGGCAGAATTTGAGCAAAAATTCCCATTTTATTGCTAATCCAGCCAAGCATTCCTGTAACAATTATTTTCAATCTCCAAATATTCTCCTTTGTCATAATAACATCAACTTCTTTCTTCATATAACTGCTTTCTCAATAAAGAAGCATACTTTTTCCTTTAGCTGCTCCTTCAATATCTTCTTCCATTTCTTCATGCTCTGTTATTTTTTGCTGCCCTACGTTGCAGCTCGTAATATCTGATTTCCACAGCCCGATTCAAATACAACACGCATTGTCCCTCGTTATCGAAATATTTCATTTTCATAATCGCTTCCCATAAAGCCAGTATGTACTCCTGCCTGGCATCCTCACACTCTTCCCAAAAACTACTGCGGACATACTTTTCGATAGTACACTTCATTCTCTCTGCGATTTTTTCAAAACTTTCTCCGTCTCCGTTCTTCACCCGACAAATCAGTTCCCCTAATTGATCCATTGGCTTTCCTCCTTTATAAAAAAAAAGAAGAAAAACCAATTTTTGTAAACTAACTTTCGATTTTTAATATATTATGAAAATTCTTGATTTGCATTTAATAATGTGCAATAATGGCTTGAAAACCTTTTATCCGTTAGTCGTCATGAAAATAACTTTTTTCTGTTATTTATTATTGATTACAAAATCCGGATTCAAAACCGGAAACAACTGGAGAACAAATATGAATCCTAAAAGAAAAATTATTTTAAGCTGCATACTAATCACTTTAATAAATATAACAACTCTTCTTTTATACCTATCTTCCCTTATCAGTCGAACAACGCATACCTTTCAATTTTGCAACTGAGATTATTATCCGCTGCTCTTTTTTTACTTCTTTCAACTTTACCTTTTATACCATGTTGCAAAATCATCCAGTAAAGCCATATACATTTTTCCATTCCATTGGATGATTGAATTATGGCGCAATTTAGCCTATGTTGGTTTTTGCTCGGTAACTCAACCTCCTAAACTTTATAGAATTTCTTCACTAGTTTGGATGGGAGACTTTTTTCCCTGTACCTACACTCCTTATATATTGATCCCTCATTCCCCTGTTCCTTTACATCTTACCCTTGAGGTGATCATCAAAATATGTATCTGTGTGGCAGCTATTCTATTCGCAATACAGACAATTGTAAAAAGGAGAGGGCTGTCGCATTAAATACGACCGCCCTCTTGCTTCTTTACTTAAAATAACACGTTTTAAACTTTAGATCTTTATCAAAAAGAATATACAGCGTTTTGCCGATACCATTTCCTAAATAGTCAACCTTGATAACTGTATCACCAATAGTGATCTTGGATTCTCTTTCCGTATCCTGGATATTGGCACCCAGCTCGATCAACTGAAGGATATAACCAAATGCAGATGCCTCGGTTTCTCCTACAATCGCCTGCAGTACAGAATTAAAGGATGTTAACGCATTTCCCTCATAAACATAATCTTTAATCGCAAGTGCAATCTGTGTAGCGAGATCCTGCGGGAAAAAAGAACCCCCATAATCGTATCCGCTACTGCTCCGATCACTTCGTCAAATACACCACTCAGACTGTCAATATTTTCACTTGTAACCAGCTCAGGTTCCCGTAATGCCGACATTGTCATTCCTACCCCAGTCGGATCAATCCTCAGGCGGAACAAATAAACAGTTCTGATCTGCACCGCGATAAGCATATTTTCCCTTATATTCTGCCTTACTTCTGATCTTATGCATTTTTTCCCAAAGATCGTGGAAATAAATTCCGTAAGTATCTACATCTGCAAGGAACACAGAATAAGCATACATCAAACCAGTTATGGTCAGATAATCCTCCGGGCTTAAAATTTCCTTATCCTGCAGGAACGGTGACGGAACCTTATAGTTACAGAAATCACAATGATAGTACCCGTCCGCTTTAACTCCATTTTATGCAGCGTACAGTCTTCAAACTTATCCTGACCACACTTGGAATCTGCAGAAATTCCCTTATATCGTCCGGACGCCATATCCTTGTCCACTGCAAAGGAAAAACCGGAGCCCAGAATAGAGTACTCATGAAACTGTTCAAATGCCCAATTGTTCGGCATACTGTAGCCAAGATTTCCGCTGTATCCGGTTGACATGTCCGCCACAAAGCTGCTCTCTGCCTTTGTTAAACTGCAAACCTTCTGACAAATATTTCTGGAACCGTAAACACCAATCCGGTATTTATTGTCATAGCTTTCTGCCATAACTGTTCCGATACCGATAAAGTAAGGGATTACCTGTTCTGCACACTGTTCCGATCAAATTCTCTGGCAGCTCCATCCATATCTCCTGCATTCATTTTTTTTTTTTGAGCAATGTACTTTTCTTCAAATCCCCTTCGCCTACATTAAAAGAAAACGATACAAGTGCATCAAACCTGCCCTGCGTCAGTGCACCTGTCACATATCGATTCACTGCTGCTTCGAATCTTTTCAAATCTTCTTTCAATAAATCCTCTGCCTGTTCCCGCGATATCTGCATCCTCGCTTCAGGAAGTGTGAGTATCGTGATAGGAGAAGCATCTCCGGTGCAGACCATCACAGCGGCGGCATGAAGCCTCATGCATCATACCGGCATCCGCACATTCTCTACTTACTTATTTAAGGCTCACACCTCAACAACCATTCCGTCCAGCTTCTGCGAAAAAGCCATCCTCAAACACCATTACCACCAGTCCCTGAAATTCTTCCAAAACATGCTCCACCAGAAATCTTGCCGTTGCAGAATCCACCCGATCCGCCACACCATCCAGAAACAGCACATCCGCATCCTGATAAAGTCCCCGTGCGATCCCGACTCTTTTTCTCTGCCCACCGGACAGATTCTCTCCCTTTTTTCCACACCGCTTAAGCAGTCCATCCTCAAAGGTTTTCACATCCTCGTCCAGAGCTGTTTTCGCCAGAATGCCATTCATTTTTGCATCCTCAATCCCCTCTCCCATAGAAATATTTTCCAAAAAAAGAGAGTCATCGAATAAAACCGGCTCACTCGGTACATAGACGCATTTTTTATCCTTCAATTCTCTGTCGCATACGGAAAATAATGTGCGCAGCGCTTCGCTGCTCTTTTCGCCTTTTAAAATCACGATTTCTTTTTCCGCCGCATGGAACGTTTTCTTTCCACCGCCTGCACAGATTAAAAAATCATATCCGTCTTTTTCCCTGACAAATCCTGCACCATCTGTCTCCTGAAGCAAAAATCCAAGGCGTTCCAGCGATGCGTTCGTCTGCTTCTTTCTTTTTACCAAATTTCCGATCGCATCCGGCAGATATGCCAGAAACGCATAGTAATAGCCAAACATGACAAATTCACCAACCGAAAAGATTCCGTTCATCATAAACGGCAATGCAATCAGTAAAATAATGCCCAATGCCATATTCGAAGAATTGCCGGAAATACTGCCCAGCAGGCTGTCAAAAATTCTGTCCCGAATCTCGCTTTTCGATCTCTCCTGACATTTTCTCTCTCATACGCGGAAATCACCCGTTCCCGGTTTCCGATCATATAAAAATACTCGGTGTTTTCAAAAAGTTATTCAGAAAACTCGTCACTTCTTTTGTGTTTTTCCGGGAATTCGTCCGGTATAAGAAAATTTTCTTGCCAAGAACTTTTACCAGAAAAACCGTCAAAGCGGTCGGGAACAGGCTTACAGCCGCAAAGATCGGGTTGATAAAAAACATCACGATTAATATCGAAACGGATAATACGATTTTGGGAACCTGATAATAAAATTCCAAAAAGAAATTTACGACGTCCTCGCATTCATTCCGGTAATAATTTTAAAACTGCGCCGTCTGTCTCCCGCGCCGGATTCAGCGATTCCCTCAACACATAGTTTAACAATACACTTTTTACGTTGTATCTCGCCTTGGTTTTCCATTTTTCCACAAAAGCGGAATTGACCTGTTTTACACAATTGATGATCAGTGGAACCATCACGTTGATCAAGATTAAAATGTTTAGGGAATAGATTCCAAGTGTGACGTCTTTTCCTTCAATCACGTTAAAAATGTCTTTTTTTGCAATACCGCTCATTAAAAAACTGAACGTATAAGTGATCGTTTCGACCGCTATCACAAGTAATCCAAAAGCCTTTATGTCTTTCGTGAAAGCCCGATATAGTTCTCTCTTTTTCATTTTCATAATTTGTCCCTCTCGATTCTCAGCAGGTTTCTACCTGTATCCGACTTTCCTCCATATGTATCTTTTTGTGGAATTTCAAGGCACTCCTGTTTTTATGGGACACCATGATAATCGTAGAATCCGTAAATTCCTTTTCAAGGAGCGTATCAATCGTCGTGAGGATTTTATCGTCTATGGAAGCGTCGAATTCATCGACCAGCAAAATACGGGGCTTTGCAATTAATGCTGCTGTCCATGCCAAAATCTGCGCCTCATTTACCGTAAAATCTTCCGGTTTGATGGTATCTTCCAGACCGATTTTCGTCTCTTCCATCCACTGATCCATATGGGTGATTTTCAGCGCCAGCTCAACCGACTGCTTCTCGTAATTGTCGTAAAACCGCACCAGATTGTTCAGCAGCGTATCTTCGATAATCGGATAAAACTGGGAAATATAGAAAACATTTTCCACATATTTTCTCCGGTTAAACTCCCGGATTTCTTTTCCACCGATCAGAATTTTGCCGCAGTCCGGTACATACAGTCCTGCAATCAGATGCAAAATAGTGCTCTTTCCGCAGCCTGTCCTTCCCTCGATCAGCACATTTTCATTCGAGCCGATCGTAAACGATATATCTGACAAAACCCTCGACTGGATTGTAGCCAAAAAAGAAACGTCCGAAAACACAATCTCATTGCCGCTAAATTCTGCAGCTTCTTCGTTTTGATCCTCCTGGGATTCCATTTCAAATATGGAATTCACTCTTTTTTTAAGGCAGCAAGTGACATCGGCATCTGCGCAAACTGATATTTTAAATGGAAAAACGGCATATTCAATAAGCCGACATAACTCGTCAGCAAATACAGTTCCCCGATTGACAATCTGCCACGATTTAACAGCTGGACTCCGATCAGCAGTGCAATGCCTTCCGCAACATTTAGCAGGGAGAAAAACACCGTCGCCGGCAAATTTCCCCAAAAAGGATGCCTTTACCTGTTTTTGCTCAAACTCTGCAAAATCCTTATGGAACCGCTCATGGATATAATCTTCTTTGCCAATTCCTTTTACATCTGCCGCAGCATACACATCTTCGGAAAACTCTCCAAACAGCTTTGTTTCACTCACTCGCGCATCGTTCCATAATGCAGAAAGGCTCTTTCTGGGTTCCGATAAAAATGACAAATATCAGAACCGCTATCACACAAAAAATTCCGCCGAGAATCAGCGACTTTGTCAGGAATACAACCAGGATTCCCACTATCATAAATGAGCTGCTCATGATGTCAATCAGCATATTGGAAAAGAATCCAACCATAACGTTGACGTCGCCTTCGATCTTTTCAAAAAAGTCTCCGGTTTTCGACATTTTATGCTGGGAGACGGAAAACTGGAATAATTTTTTCAACAGCTCTTTCCGGATTTCATCGCATACGCTTCTGCCCATCTTTTCGCTTAAATAAGAATTTAAAACTGTTGCAAATCCTTTTTACGACCACAATCGCCAGGAAAAACAGAATAAACGCAACCAGCCATGTAACCGTCTGCTTTCCCAATCCGTCAATGATCTTGCTGAGTATGCCCGGCAATCCCAAAGAGATCACCGTCTCCAAAATCAGCGAAATTAAAATGCCAAAAACAAACCGTTTCCTGGTTCGAAAGATCTGCAATAATGTGTCACTCAATATTTTCTTTTTTCATTGTAGTTTACCCCTGTTATTACCCTGTTGATAGATTTCTCTTTTTTTTCAACAATAGAATGCAATACAAACTCCCGATGCTTTGATACTCACCCTTCCAATCTATAACTCGCTCTGCGCGAACATACTGTTGTCACCAATCAACTGCCTGCGCGAATTATCTGCCTCCCCACACGCACAGTTCGTCATAAAATATATCTTATATCGATTGTACCATACTTTTCGGGGTTGCAAATAATCTCGTCGAAATTAGCAGCCTGCTCGTAGAAATTGGTAAAAATAGGGGCGAGTTCCGCGAACATTCTATTGTTATGAAGGGAATTTTCCGCCTGCAAAACAAAAAACTACCGATACATCATGCGACTTTTTTGCACGGTGTACCGGTATCTATACATTTTTCCCAGCTTCAAAATTAACTATACTTAATTTCCAATCCGCTGCTGCTCTGCGATTTTGACTGCAATTCCTTTTTTCTTTTTTACTCTTCTGTAGTTTGCAGCCATTTTTTCACTGTTTCCACGTCAAAATCAATCAGCTCCGCGATTTCTTCCGGTGAACGCCCTTTTTTGCCCATTCTGAAAGCAGTTATTTTTTTGCCTGTTCTTCGCGTCCTTCCGCGTAGCTCTCATTTCTCAAATCTTCCATAACCTTGCACATTTCATTCACTCCTTTCGGATTCTCTTTCAGATACCGCGTCTTTTCCGCCAATAGGTCAAAATACATATCTTCCGCATCCGTACAATTAAAATCGTGCATCAGCTTGCCCAAATCCGAATCGCCGCGGTATTCGCCATTTACATATAAAATATGTGTTCCATCCTCAAACGGCTGGTTCAGCGTAAGGTTCATATTCTGAATCACATACATTGGCTTCCCTGCCTTATAATAATCTTTTTCCGTGATAAAGATCACATAAGTATCCGGCAAGTCTCTGTAATCCTGCTTTTCATCGAGATTTTCCACGTCCATCACGCTGGAATGGTATCTCGCACGATGCGGATCGGCTCCATTATCCGACCGTTGAACCTCCATATCGTATTTTTTCCCTGTACTGTCCTCTGCATACGCATCCAGGCAAATCGACCTTGCTCCGGTCACCCGCTTTAAATCCGCCTGTGTTTCACACTTTAACAGTGTCAGATCCTTTTTCCCGGTAATAATCCGAAGAACCAGTTCTGCCAGTGGGAGATTATCTTTGAAAAGTCCCCGCATGAATGTATCGTCAATCGGTCGGAAACTACGCAGACGCTCAAGATCTTCCTGATGCCGTTTTTCTCTTTTTTTATCTTCCGTTTCACTCATATGCTATCCTTTCCGATTCTGCGGATAGCCTAAAGCCTTTCTTTTTTGCTTTTATCCTACCACAGAACCCTTTTTTTATCAATTCATATTACTACCATATAATACACTATCATTATTGATAATTATAAAAGCACATCACCTCTCCTTTTCTCAGGGCCAAGCGGAGCCGACGCTTCCTATCCTATTCCGTCCGATTCAGATACCCGTCAGCTCCTGCCTGTTTCTGTCGTTTCTCCAGTCCGATGCAGTTTTTCTTATCCACTGAAAAACGAAACTCTTATTCCGACTTTCCGCCAGCCTGTACAATCAGAAAGTTCATGGTCTCCAAAATCCGCTTCCGATCTGCCCTCGACAATTTCTCCAGCTTTTTGGAAAGAGCGTTCGCTTCCGCGATAAAGCCGAAATCCAGTTCGTCCTGCAGAAGTTCATCTGCTGAAACGCCAAGCTGATTTGCGATCGCCACAAAATTCTGCAGTCTGGGCATTTTGATACCCCGTTCAATACTGGAAATCGTCTCTATGCTGACTCCGATTTTTTCCGCAAGCTGCTCCTGTGTAAATCCACGCTTCTCTCTGCACCGTTTAATCTGCTCCCCAAGCATATACTTTTCCCTTCCCCTTATCGTTATAGTCTCGTACTGATAGTATGGGTAAAGTATAGGTTTCCTATCTGTTCCGCTCCACGAGCCTTTAGTTCTACTCAAGAACCTATAGTTCTATTTTCGAAAATTTTTCAACCAAATTTGTTAAAAATAATGGTATGGTAGAGTAAATTTAAAACTCCCTGAAACTTTTTTCCCGCCTACAACGTCTAATCCTCAGAACAACAAAAGAAGGAGGCGAATTTCTTCGTGATATCATTATCCAGAAAAACAAAAGAAAAAGCGGTAGAAGATCTGCTTTTGCAAAATTACGATCAATATTACCGACTCGCTTACAGCTACGTCCACAACGAAGCAGACGCAGGAGATATCGTCCAGAACGGCGCATATAAAGCTATCCGAAGCAGCTCTGACTTAAAAGAGGTCCGTTATGCAGCCACCTGGCTGTATCGAATCATGCTCAACGAGATTTTTTCTTTCTGTAAGCAGAAAAAAACGGAGCCGTTGGAAGAAGGAAACGACGAGCTACACTACGAAGACGCTTACGAGAATCTCGATCTGAAACATGCGCTGGAGCTGCTGCCGCCCCGCGACCGCATGATCGTAGAGCTGAAATATTTTGAAGATATGAAGCTGGAAGACATTGCAGCCATCATGGAAGAAAACACAAATACCATCAAAAGCAGACTATACCGCAGTCTCAAAAAACTCCGGTTGTCGCTGGACTGACCGCCCGACACAGCTGCCGACCACATTCGAGCCCCATCAGCGTGCAGCAAGTTCAACACCATTCAAGCGGTGGCTCAGCCCCGCCATCACTCTCAGAAAGGATTTTTATTATGGAAAACCGTGAAAAACAGTTACAGGAATTGAAAAAAGAATATCAGGACATCCGCATGTCCGAAGAACAGCTTTTACAGATGAAACAAAAGATCTCTCAGGCAAAGCAGGAGAACAGCCAGCAGGGTTCCAATGCTGCCCACAGCTCTGTCTCCCACAGACGCTCTGTCACACGCCGCTGCGGGATCGCCGCTGCTGCAGCCGCTGCCGCTCTGGTCATCTTACCGAACACCTCCGCTTCCGTTGCCTACGCAATGAGCCAGGTTCCTGTGCTCTCCAGGCTTGTTGAAGTCGTTACCTTCCGGGACTATCACTACGAAGATGACCGAAACAGCGCAGACATTCAGGTTCCGGAGGTAACTGTCGCACCGGACACTGACGCGGATACACAAAAATCCTCCGCCGTTTCCGAACAGACGAAGAAAACAGCAGAGGAAATCAATACAGAGATTCAGACCATCACAGACCGCCTGATCGCAGAATTCGAAGAAAGCAAGAAAAACGAAGAAGGCTACCAGAATATGACCGTCAAATCCGAAATTCTGGCGACCACCGATCAGTATTTCACCCTGAAACTGATCTGCTTCCAGTCTGCCGGAAGCGGTGCGGAATGGAACTACTACTACACCATTGACCTTTCCACCGGAAAACGCCTGCAGCTTGCAGATCTCTTCCAGGAGGGCAGCGATTATTTAACCACTATCAGCGACAATATCAAACAGCAGATGAAAGAACAGATGGCGGCAGATGAAACTAAAATCTACTGGCTCGATTCCGATATGCCGGAATGGGATTTTACCTCTATCACAGACAACACTTCCTTCTACTTGAATCAGAACAACGAGGTTGTGGTTTGCTTCAACGAAGGCGATGTTGCACCGATGTCCATGGGCTGCCCGGAATTTGTTATTCCTAACGAGGTGCTCGCCGGAATTCGGAAGTAAAGTCAACGAGGTATGCCGTGCCGCGTGTCACGGTGCTGCGCGATCTGTCTGCGTGTCCGCAACATCCTACGTTTTATCATGCCCGACACACCCGCGCAGCACTGCCGTCACGGCTCCCCGCCCAGCTCAAGCCTGCCGACTCTGGAGATAAACTCCTCTACCTGTTTTAAGTGCTCCCGGTTGACGCGGTTTTCGTCCTGCTGAATCTGCTTCCGATACATCGTCGGGGAAACCCCCTTCATCTGCCGAAACGCCTTGCTGAACACAAGCGGATCCTGATATCCGCAGGACAATGCGATGCTTTCCACCGGCAGATGCGGCACCATCAGCATTTCCGCAGCCTTTGTCAGCCGATACGCCGCCAAAAACTGCTGCGGGGACATACCGAGAGATTTCTGAAACAGAGTATATAGATAACTGCGGTTGACACAGACATAATCCGCCACGTCCGTCACCCGGATCGGGTTGCAGTAGTTACGCTGAATAAATTCCACTGCCCGGCGGACATACTGGTTCGCCCGATCCGTTTCCTCCCGCCTTTCCTCCGGCATACTCTGCGCCACAACCGACAGAAAAATATGCAGCAGACCGTTTCGGCGCAGCTCGTTTGCAACGCCGACCGTATTATGATCCATCATGTCCCGGACAATACTGTAAAGCTCATCCGACTGCTCCGAATGAAACACCGGGTGCCGCGGGGAAATCCCCATGCTTTTGACATATTCTTCCGCGCGCTCGCCCGCAAAGCCGACCCAGATGTACATCCACGGATCTTTTTCATCCGCCTGATAAAAGCTCATCTGCCCCGGCTCAATCAAAAATCCGCAGCCTGCTTCCAGCGGATATTCCTCGCCCTCCATTTTGAAAATCCCCCTGCCGTTTAATACATAATGAATCAGATAATGCGGCTTCATCGCCGGTCCGAAGCAGTGCAGGGGTTCTGTCCGGGAGCACCCGCAGCAAGTCATGAAAAGCTCTCCGCCGGGCTGTCCCCCAAATTCCAGTTTATATGCTTTTTCCATACTGATCTCCATTTTGCAGGCGCTTTACGCTAAAAATCCCGCACAATTCACTGGGACTCTACACGCCTGCGGTACATAACTGCCAGCAATCCACAGTTGCTTTACAGGCACTTTACTCCCGATACCCCGTCTGCAGATTCACAAGATTTTCAATCGGCTGCCCCGCAAAATACCGTTCCAGATTGTCTGCAAACAGTCCGACGATCTTTTCCAGCGTCTCCGGAAGGGAAAAACCTCCGGAAACATGCGGCGTAATCAAGAGATTCGGCGCATTCCAGAGCCGATGGTCTGCCGGAAGCGGCTCCGGATCTGTGACGTCCAGCGCGGCCCCCGCGATTTTTCCCGTATACAGCGCATCCGCAAGGGCATCCGTATCGATCGCCGTTCCCCGTCCGACGTTTAAAACAACCGCATTGTCTGACAACAACGCAATCCGCTCCCTGCTCAGCACATGATACGTCGATGCATTGCCCGGCAGGCTCATCGCCACGATATCCGCCTTTGGAAGCAGTTCTTCCAGACTGTCCATGCCGTACATACCCTCCATCCATTCCGGGCAGTCGCTCTTTTTAGAAACTCTTCTGCGAATTCCGCTCACCCGACAGCCAAGTGCATTCATCTTTCTGCCGAACGTCATTCCGATATCACCGCAGCCGATCACCAGTACATTCGATCTTTCGATTACTTTTACATGCCCTTCCGAATGCCAGCAATGTACTTTCTGGTTGTCCCAATACAGCAGCAATTTTTTCCGCAAGGCAAACAGACAACCGATCATATGCTCCGAAATCGCCATTCCATAAGCACCCGTCGCATTCGCAAGCTGTGCACCCTCCGGCAGAAGCCCCGGTTCACAATAGCCTTCCGTCCCGGCATTATTCAACTGAATCCATTTGAGGTTTTCACACTTTTTTAACTGCAAAGGACTCTGCAAATTGCCAAGGATAATGTCCACGCACCGCAGCTGTTCTTCTGTCACCTCCGTCTTTTCCGTAAAGAAAAAACTTCTGTCCCGGCGCAGCCTGCAAAAGCTGTTGCTTTTCTTCCTCCGTCACTGGCGGCGTGACCAGAATACAGAGCCTTTCCCGTTTCCGCACCTCTGGAAGCAGCATCTGCAGCTCTTCCAAATAAATGCAATGCGGAATTTCGTTCTTCTCAACCAGTCTCAGACAGCTTTCAAATTCAAACCAGCGCACTTCCTCCAGTTCTTCTTTCTGCAGGACAAAATCCTCCGGCCTTCGATCCAGCCATAGCGCATAAACGTTGCTGACCTGCCTGTCATGAAATTCCTTTCCATGAAAAACGCCGTCATAGGAAAATCTGCGCTGTCCGCAATAAATCAACTCATTTTCCGAAACACTGCAGCCCAGTTCTTCCTTTAACTCCCGCAGCGCAGACGGAATGAAATCTACCCCTGCAGGGATATGTCCGGCGCTGGAAATATCGTAACAGCCCGGAAAGGAATCTTTATTCTGACTTCTTTTCTGCAGCAGTACCTCGACTTTTCCTGCCCGTTCCCGCAGGATCCAGACATGAGAGGTACGGTGCCGCAGTCCCTGCTTATGTGCAGCTGTCCGTTCTGCTATTTTCCCGGTCGGTACTCCATTTTCATCTACGATATCCAAATATTCCATACTCTACTGCCCCTGTTTTTTGTCTCTTTCTTTCTATTTTAACGAAATCTATCGCCGTGTCAATCTTATGTAAAGCTCCAGGTCCGGGATAGAAAGCCAACCCGTCCGTCTGTTTTCTCCTATTTCTTAGACACATTTCAAAAACTGGGAAATTTTGCTACACTCTTTCAATTCTGTGAATTGAGGAACCCCATTTCCTGCGATATGATACAGCTACAAAACAAACAGAGGAAAAAATTTCTCATTGTTTCCCGAAAATTCGGGCATCCTTTTACTGACAAATTTGTATTGAAAATCGAAAATGGAGGATTTTATCATGGCAAAGAAACATTCCGGTCTTTCAAAGGCAGCTATCCTCGCAGCAGGCGTCGGCGCAGCGGCATTTGCAGCAAAAAAACATACAGACCATCTTGCAGAGGAAGGTCAGACCTTATCCGGTGAGATTAAAGAAGCAGTCGCAAAGACCGCAGAAAAAACCATCAAAATGCCTGCTCCTGACCCGAGCTACCGCAACACAGAGCGGGGCAAATATGAGAAAAACAGCAAGGGCATTTACTACACTAACGGTAACTACGAAGCATTCGCCCGTCCCGAAAAACCGGAAGGCGTTGACAACAAAAATGCATATCTGGTGGGCAGCGGACTGGCTTCTCTCGCAGCAGCATGCTTCCTTGTAAGAGACGGTCAGATGCCCGGCTCCCACATCCACATTCTGGAAGCAATGGACGTTGCAGGCGGCGCATGTGACGGTATCTTTGATCCCTCCAGAGGCTATGTAATGCGCGGTGGACGTGAGATGGAAAATCATTTCGAGTGCCTGTGGGATCTGTTCCACAGCATTCCTTCCCTGGAAAAGCCCGGTGCATCCGTACTGGACGAGTATTACTGGTTAAATAAGCACGATCCCAACTACTCTCTCTGCCGTGCAACCGTAAACCGCGGTGAAGACGCACACACGGACGGCAAGTTCAATTTAAGCCAGAAAGGCTGCATGGAAATCATGAAGCTGTTCCTGACAAAAGATGAAGACCTGTACGACAAGACCATCGAAGACGTATTTGACGACGAAGTGTTCAATTCCACCTTCTGGTTATACTGGCGCACCATGTTTGCTTTCGAGAACTGGCACAGCGCACTGGAAATGAAGCTGTACTTCCAGCGTTTCATCCACCATATCGGCGGACTCCCGGATTTCAGCGCACTGAAATTCACCAAATACAATCAGTATGAATCCCTGATCCTTCCGATGAAGAAATACCTGGAGGACGCAGGCGTACAGTTCCAGTTCAATACCGAGGTTACCAACGTTATCTTTGATTTCCATGACGGCAAAAAGGTTGCAAAGACCATCGAATGCAAGGTAAAGGGGAAAGAGCAGAAAATTGCCTTAACCGAAAACGATCTGGTATTCGTAACAAACGGCAGCTGCACAGAGGGAACGATCTACGGAGATCAGAATCACGCTCCGGTGGGCGATGCAGAGGTTCGCAACAGCGGCGTATGGGATCTGTGGAAAAATATCGCCCGTCAGGATCCTTCCTTTGGTCATCCCGAGAAGTTCTGCTCCGATATTGAAAAGACCAACTGGGAATCTGCAACTGTTACCACTCTGGATGACAAAATCATTCCTTATATTGAGAAAATCTGCCAGAGAGATCCCAGAAGCGGCAAAGTCGTTACCGGCGGTATCGTAAGCTGTCAGGATTCCAGCTGGCTGTTAAGCTGGACCATCAACCGTCAGGGTCAGTTCAAAGAACAGGATAAGAATAAGGTCTGCGTATGGGTATACAGCCTGTTCACCGACGTTCCCGGCGATTATATCAAGAAGCCCATGAAAGAATGCACCGGTAAGGAAATTACAGAAGAATGGCTGTATCATCTCGGCGTTCCGGTAGAGGAAATTCCGGAGCTGGCAGAGCACAGTGCAGTCTGCGTTCCTACCATGATGCCTTATATTACCGCATTCTTCATGCCCAGAGCAAAGGGTGACCGCCCTGATGTTATCCCGGATGGCTGCGTAAACTTCGCATTCCTGGGTCAGTTTGCGGAAACCCCCAGAGACACTATCTTCACGACAGAATATTCTGTTCGTACTGCTATGGAAGCCGTTTACGGACTGCTTGGCGTAGACCGTGGTGTTCCGGAGGTATGGGGCAGCGTTTATGATATCCGTGAACTTCTCGACAGCTCCGTAAAGCTGATGGATGGCGTGTCTCCGCTGGAGATCGAACTTCCCGGACCGCTCAATAAGCTCAAGAAGCCTCTGTTAAAAGCAATTTCCGGTACAGTGATCGAAAAGCTTCTGCGCGACCATAATATTCTCAAAGAAGGCATGATGTAATTCCATTTCCAAAAGGGGCAGCGCCTGGGGATTTTCCCGGACGCTGCCCCTGATTCATGACAATAGAATGCTCGCAGAGCGTGCATTCTATTGTTTTTTATCAATCTGCTTCTGTCCGGACTGCTTCCTTCAGAATCCGCACCATCAGCTCTACACTTCCGACGTGGTATCCACAACTTCCGTAAATGCCAGTGCCATCCGGTCTGACAGCTGCCAGAACCGGGAGCTTTTCGGCAAGCCTCATTCTCTTCGCAGTTTCCTGCCAGCCACAGAGGGTACCGGACGCTGTGTCACGCGGTGCGCGGTGCGGCATTGGCATCCGAAGCGCCGCCAGATATATCGTATAAAATTTCTATCTCAGATCCCGCATCCAGCGCCAGCACTTCCTGCAGCGTTTTATGCTGCAGGTCTTTTTCCTGCCGCAGAACGAAAAGCAGCTGACAGCCAATTCCTTTGGAATTTCCTTTTGCGCTCTTTTCCAGTGCCAGAACCTCATTCAGCACATGCTCTGTCGGCTCTGCTCCAATTTCCAGAAATGCCAGAATACTGCGTTTTCCGCTTACCAGCTTTTCCAGACTGCAACGCGTTCCATCTGCTCTCTGTAAGAGGATGTCCCGAAGCAGGCAGCTTTGTATTTCCTCCCGGAGACTGTTGTTTTTGTTTTGCAGCTTCCGGCAGCTCTGGCTTTCATCCGGTACACTGTTTTTCCCACGGCATCACACCATCCGTTTTTTCAAAATCCGGCATATAAAGCTCGACCTGTTTCTCCTTTTCGATCGCAAACAAAAGCTCTACTGCCTCCTGATCCCCGTTCAATAGCCGTTTTACTGCAATCAGGCGATAAATTCCCACCGGAAGTAAAAGCTCTAACGTTTCCTTTTCAAATACCAGTCCGGCATGATTCATTGTCACGAAATGATCCTTTTCCAGACGCCCCAGCGTCCAGTGCTGCGCATAAATCCATTCTTTTCCCGGAATATTTCGCAGCAGAAGCGTTCCTTTCGAGGCCTGCGCCCTGCTGACCGGTACATGGAATGCGCCGTCCGCCCAGTATTCCGGAAGCATCAGACTTTTATCCAATCTCGCCGGGATATTCAGGCTTCTGCAAATCGCAATAAACAAAATCGTCCGGGAAACTGCACTGCCCATTTTCAGCTTCAGACAGCCGATCGGCGACGCGCAAAGGGTATTATATTCTTCTTCCGGGATATAGGTAATGTTTTGGTTTACATAATTCCATATCAGCTCTGGATTGGAGGCAAATGCTTCCTGCTCCTGAGCAGTCAGCACACTGCAAATGTAACTTCTGTAAGCGCCGATTTCTTCCAGCCAGATTCTGGGACACAGCAGATCCTGCACATGTATATCTTCCGACCAGCTGCCGCGCTTTGCTGACAAGTGGTCTTCCAGCACTTCTGCCCGCAGATCTTTATTATCTTTTTTCGTCAGACTGTCCAGCAGCTTTTTGCGATCCGGGTTATCATCCTTTTCCAGAAAAGCTGTCAGCTCCTCTGCATTCTCTCCCGCAACGCGCATCCTCTCTTCCTCCTCCGGATGCACTGCAATCGCGTGCCGGGTCAGCTGATCGAAGCGTTCTTCCCGCAGCTTCACTGCATCTGCCAGTCTCCGCGTGCCGCGCGACACTTCTTCCTCACTCAATACACTTTCCCGGACAACGACTTCTTTCGGAGCGCAGAGCTTCGCCAAATGCCATTCGCAGGCAGAAACGCCAGAAAGCGCATCTTTCATTCCCGCTTCCGAATCCTTCAGCACAAGCGTAACAGCGCAATCCGCATCTGCCGCCCCGACGCCGTCCTCTGCCAGATTACAATAACGCTCTACAAACTTCCCTCTGACCGCGCCTGCAGCCGGATGTCGCCCAGCCCAAGCCTGATCGAAGTCTCGCCCTGTTCGTCGGTTTCCAGCACTGCTGCCGGGAAATATTCCGCCATGTTCAGAATTTCCACCGAAACTTGTGCGTGCGCTGCCGGGGTGTTGTCCTGTTTTCGCACCTGAATCCGGAGCTTGCGTGTCTTTGTATACGAAGCGGTGACATTGTGGCAGACAACCGCGCCGTCCCTGCCGATTACCTCTTCCCGCTTTCCCGCCGCATAATCGCCGAATGTGCGGCTGTGAATCAAAAGCGCCTGTCCGGCAGGTCCTGTAAACCAGCCGCGATCCAGTTTTTCTTCCGGCTCGCAGGCCCCCAGAAAGTGCCATTCTCCATTTACCCAAACCTCGACCCAGGCATGGTTATCGTCGCAGTGCGCCCAACGCGGCGTGTATACCTGACGTGCTGCAAGCCCGACACTGCGCAATGCCGTCACCGTAAAGGTGGATTCTTCTCCGCAGCGTCCTTTTCCGCTCCGGTACATCGTCATCGGCCCCGCCGTTCGGTCATCCGCCATTTCATACGTTGCATGCTCTACGCACCAGTAGTTGATCTCTACCGCTGCCTGATATTCGTCCAGTCCTACAATTCGGTCTTTTAACTGCTCGTAAAAAAAACTGCGGCAATCGCTGATGTCCTCCGAGTTGATCCGATAATACAGTACGTCGTGGACAAACAGATCCTCCGGCAGCTCTTGCACCAGTCTATCGTTTTCCGCAGCCAGAGGGCATGGCGCACATAACTCAGAAATGTTTCAAACGGATATTCCCCGGCATCCCGCAGCGGCATCGTCCCGTAAAAAAATTTTATCAGCAGGGTCTCTTCCTCGCTGCACAAAGACAAGCCTGCCTCAATTTCGGATATAATCGGCGCAAAATATTTTTTTCTGTTTTCAAAGTGCGTTTCCGCATATATTTTTAATTGTTCTGAAAATTCCATGTTTCCTCTTATTTCCGCGCACGCTTTTTGCGCATACCGAGTTTGTGTCAAGTGGGCGCAGACACAAATCCCGCGATTGAAAAATTTTATTTTTCAATTTTCCTCTGATTTCCGTGCACGCTGCACGATCGGATGACCGCCGTATGGTGTCCTTTAAGCCCTAAAAAACGCCCCACAGGTTTTCCTGCGGAGCGCTTCTGTGTAACGTATTCAATCCCACTTTTTGAGGATCGACATCATTTCTGCTGCATTTTTTGCCGGATCCTTAAAAACAGCGGAGCCTGCCACAATCACATTCGCACCGGCCTCCAGCACCAGCTCGACATTTCCTGCACCAACGCCGCCGTCTACCTCCAGCTCGATCTCGCGACCGCTTTTCCGGATCAGCTCTGCGGTCTGGCGGATGCGTTCCGTTGACTCCGGAATATATTTCTGACCGCCAAAGCCAGGCTCAACACTCATAATCAGAATCAGCTCGACCTCATCCAGATATTCCTCCAGCACCTCTATCGGCGTACCAGGCTTGATGCTGACACCAGCCTTACAGCCGCAGCTGTGAATCTGTCGGATGACCTCATGCGCGTCTGCACAGGCTTCCAGATGGATCGTAATAATATCTGCGCCTGCTTTTGCAAACGCTTCCACATGCCGTCCCGGTTCTACGATCATCAGGTGCACGTCCAGAACCATATCGCAGGACTTGCGGATCGACTCCACAACACACATACCATAGGACAGCGCCGGAACGAACATACCGTCCATCACATCGATATGAAGATATTTCGCGCCAGCATTTTTTACCGCTTCAATCTGCTCCCCAAGCCGCATAATATCGGCTGCCAGAATTGACGGAGCCAGAATTTTTTCCATACTTTCCTCCACTTAACGGGTCATAAAATTCTTTACGGTATTGTATACACCGTTCCCGTCAAGACCATATTTTACAAGAAGCTCGCCCGCAGAACCGGACTCGCCGAATACATCCTGAATGCCGATTCTGCATACCTTTGTCGGGCACTCTTCAGACAATGCCTCGCAAACAGCAGAACCAAGGCCACCGATCACGGAATGCTCTTCCGCCGTCACGACTTTTCCGGTCTTCTTTGCGCTGTTGATGATCAGCTCTTTGTCCAGAGGCTTGATCGTGTGAATATTGATAACCTCTGCGCTGATGCCCTCTGCTGCCAGCTTTTCAGCCGCTTCCAGCGTAGAGCTTACCAAAATACCGGTTGCAACGATCGTCACATCCGTACCCTCACGCAGCACGATACCTTTTCCCATCTCGAAATGATAACCGGGACGGTCATTGATTACCGGCACTGCAGAACGTCCGAAACGCATATATACAGGGCCAACATATTCGATTGCAGCACGGACACACTCTGCCGCCTCAACCGCATCGGAGGGGTTCATGACAACCATACCCGGAATGGAGCGCATCAGGGCGATATCTTCGTTACACTGATGGCTCGCACCATCCTCACCGACGGTGATGCCGGCATGGCTTGCGCCGATTTTTACGTTCAAATGAGGATAGCCGATAGAGTTACGGATCTGTTCGTAAGCACGGCCTGTTGCAAACATGGCAAAGGAGCTCGCCACCGGAATTTTCCCAACGAGGGAAAGTCCTGCTGCCACGCCCATCATATTTGCCTCTGCGATACCGCAGTCAAAATGACGGTCAGGAAAGCTCTTTTTAAATACAGCGGTCTTTGTCGCTGCGGCCAGATCTGCGTCCAGCACTACCAGCTCAGGATGTTTCTTTCCCAACTCTACCAGAGTTTCCCCGAAGGCTTCTCTGGTCGCAATCTTCTTTACTTCTGACATAATGCTTCACCGATCCTTTCCAGATCCGCCATTGCGATCTGATACTCTTCATCGTTGGGCGCCTTACCATGCCAGCCAGCCTGATCTTCCATAAAGGAAACACCCTTGCCCTTTACCGTATGGGCAATAATTGCAGTCGGCATGCCCTTTGTGCTGCGCGCTTCTGCAAACGCCTGACGCAGCTGTTCCATATCATTGCCGTCTGCAACGTCAATTACATGGAAATTGAAAGCGCGGAACTTCTCGTCGATCGGATACGGGGAGCATACGTCCTCGATCTTTCCATCGATCTGCAGACCGTTGTTATCTACAATAAGCACGAGATTATCCAGCTTATGGAAGCCAGCAAACATCGCAGCTTCCCAAACCTGACCTTCCTGAATCTCGCCATCGCCCAGAAGCGAATATACGCGGAACTTTTCGTCTGTCATTTTTCCGCCCAGTGCCATGCCGACAGCGGCAGAAACACCCTGTCCAAGGGAGCCTGTGGACATATCTACGCCCGGAATCTTATCCAGACAGGGATGTCCCTGCAAATAAGAACCGAGATGACGCAGTG